>OIES01000300.1_pt1 | contig 25029 bp, 20 predicted proteins | sample 1581811 | NCBI WGS metagenome assembly OIES01 (sample SAMN03281021, study PRJEB24777) | human gut metagenome | isolation source: fecal sample PR177 from 1 month old male Malay infant, vaginal delivered... | reverse complement strand
CCAAACTGATCTTCGACAAAGAGACCCACCGTGTTATCGGCGGCGCGATTGTCGGCACCAACGGCGGCGAGCTGCTGGGTGAGATCGGCCTGGCTATCGAGATGGGCTGTGACGCTGAAGACATCGCGCTGACTATCCACGCTCACCCGACTCTGCACGAGTCTGTTGGCCTGGCGGCAGAAGTTTTCGAAGGCAGCATCACCGACCTGCCGAACGCCAAAGCGAAGAAAAAGTAACTTTTTCTTTCAGGCAAAAAGCATAAGCGGCTCCCGGAGCCGCTTTTTTTATGCCTGATGTTTAGAACTATGTCGCTATTCATAAACCGCTACACCTCATACATACTTTGTAAATAGTCACTCTGTAAACTTATAGGCAGTTAACGATATCAATGAGGTGTGTGATGAAACGCTTTTTAACCACAGCGCTGGTCGCAGCAGCGTGCTTATCCGGTGTCGCCTGCGCGGCTGACGCCACGATTCCGTGGGCGGATAACAGCGGTGGTACGGAAACGACCCATATTGCGGCGATGGGCCAGGATCTGAATGCTCAGCATCAGCAAGTGACCAAGACCAGTGAAGGAGTATGGGCGGCGAATTCCGGCAGCATCAGCGCTGACGAATCGGCATTGTCCAGTACGAAACCAGCCTTTGCCGGCGATCCGTCGCTGATGCCCCACCAGGGCTAAGTGAATGAAAACGCCCGGTTGCGTGTACGTAACCGGGCGTTTTTTTATGGGTTGACCTCCTGCCAGCCGGCGTCAGCGTCGGGGGCAAAGCGCGTTATCGCCTGGGCCTTTGCCGCGCTCTCTTCACCGAGATTGGCCTGATAAACGGTATCGTGCTGATCGATCATAAAGCTCATCACGCCGGTTTCCCCCCACGCCACCGGCCACGCCAGCAAGGCGACGCTCTGTTCATCTCTACCGGTGATAATGCGGAAGCGGTAGCCATGGTAGCCGCTGCCGGGAACCGTCGGGCTAAAGGCTGGCCCAAGCGGACTTGGCGCTTCGCCCGGCGAGGTGGGCCAGTACAGACCATCTTTTTTGCCTTCGCTACTGATGATTTTCTGCGCCCAGCGGTGGTTCAGTTGATAGTAATCCTGCTGGGCGTCAACGTAGGCATGCATGGCGGCTATCGCCGACAGTTCATTACGGCCGATAGCGCGGGTGAGGATCTCTTCTTCGCCAGCCGCCATATCAAAGCGCCAGCCCTGGGATGCTTTGACGATGGGGACTGGCAGCCGCCATGCTTCGCTACCGACGTCGAGCCAGGCTTTTTCACCCTGCTGCACAATCACATGTTTCACCTGCCAGTCGCGCTGGAAGCGGTCGACGGCAGTGGGGTCGATCCCGTCGGGGGGTAAAAAATGCTGCCAGTTATCGCCAAGCACTTCACTCAGCGCCGCGTCATTTTGCTGGCCGATCGCCTCGGCCAGCGCGCTTGCGGCCTGCTCGGGGGTGGCATACTGCTGCTGGGCGAAGGCGGCAAGCGGCGACAGCATTAACGTGAACAGGGCAATTGGTAATGGGTTTCTCATTCTGCTCATCCTCAGCGGCGGCGTAGTTCATGGTGTTCAGAAAGACGCTCTCTGGCGCCGTCGCGCTGCTCGCGGTTTACGCTGGAAAACTGACGACTCTGCCGTCCCCGTTCCTGCTGCGCTTGCCAGGAGGGGGCGCGGCTTTCGTTGCCGCTAAGGGCGCTGGCGCGCAGATGACTGACCGTCTGCTGACGCTGGGCTGGCGTGGCAGACTGGAGCTGCTGCCGGCGCTGTTGCTGCTGCGGTGTAGTATTCTGCTCGCGGCTCTTAATGGTTTCCCTACGCTGCTGTTGCTGCGGCGTCGGGTTTTTCAACTGCGCTTTCGCCGCGTCTCGACGCTGCTGGGTCGATGTCGGCTCGCTGTCGTAACCGCGGTAGTTGCTGCGCTGGGTGGCTTGTTTCAACTGCGCCGAGGCCGCCTGACGCTGGGCATCGCGCGAGGCGGTGTTTGCCGCCAGGTTGCCCGCCGTGGCGGTCGACGCGCTGCGCTGCTGAAGCTGGGTCATCGCCGCCTGGCGCTGCGCCTCACGATCGACCGGCGCATGCTGGGTGGCGCTCAGTCCGCCGGATACGTTGGTCTGATGAAAGCGCTGAGCGAGGGTATTATCGGGGTATGGCACGTGACCGCGATAGGCGGGGTTGTGCTGCCAGTTTACGCGGTCGCCCGGCAGGTTTTGTCCGGTAATGCGGTTAAAGTTATTCACATTGATATTGATGTTATCGCCGTTATGCGAGTAATCGCCGCGGTGGTAGTCGTCATCGTGATGGTGGTGGTCATCATCATCATCCCAGTCGATGCTGCTGAACAGCGCCCAGGTGGTCGCCACGCCCAGGCTGTAACCGAAGCCTTTGACGAAGCTATCGGTAAACTGCTCCCCGGGAGGCGGCGGCAGATAGACCGGAGGATAGGCGCTGTTCGGCCAGGTACCATAGACGGTGGAGGGGTTGTAGTTGGGAACATAGACCACCTGTGGATCGGTCGGTTCTATTTTTATGACCTGCGTCGGTGCGGGCGCCGCCGCGCTGGTCGTTGACGTTGTTACCGTGCTGCTTTTCGAGGTGGAGGCCGGCGCAGGCGCCGCTGCGGCGACAATCACTTTTTGCTGCGGCGTGGATTTCAGTGTCCCTGTCTGCTGGGCGATGGCACGCAGACGCTGCACCGAGTCCATCACATCATGCGGCTGGGCCAAAAACGCATTACCGAGATTTTCCACCCAGGGCGGATTCTCGCCCATCATCGCCAGCAGGGCCGGGAAAGCGACAAGCGATTTAACGCTGGGATCCCACGGCTGGCTGGCAACAGCCTGAACGGCGGGATCCCCTTTCATGGTGGGGTTATCCTGGGACCACTGCACCGCCTGCATGACGTTGTCCGGGTAGGTGGAGGCCATCAGCACCTGCGACAGCAGACTGTCCGGATAGAGCGCGATGGGGGCAACCCACTGATCAATCTGCGCCTGGGTGTAGGTGGTGGCTACCGGCTGCGCGGCGACTGGCTGTGTGGCTGGAGTGGGTGCCGGCGCAGCCTGCGCCGTCGGCTCAGTGACCGTCTCTGGAGTACGGCTTTGCACATAGAGTGTTCCCGCCGCCGCGAGTAAACCAGCGCTACAGAGCAGGGCGATAATATGGGGTTTGAACGGCAGTGACATAGAAGCTCCTGACCCAAAAAGTAACCCATCTCGCTAAAGTATCGGCGAAAACGGCGCGTTTGCTGAGTATAAGTAAGCGGTATGGCTTTTTATTGATGATTGTTGGGATCGGCCCATGGCGTTGTACGTGGAAAGGAATTTTTGTCGCGGGATTTGAACAGAAAGCCTGCAATATCCTGCCCTTAACGATTCAGCTAAATTTTAATGTTGCTTTTTTGTAAACAGATTAACACCTTTCAAAAATCCTGCTATGCTGCCGACGCGGTATCGGGCATTTACCCTACAAACTGCTGTCTCACAGGAGCGTGAAGAAAATCGCCCAGCCACTAAATCCTTCAAGATGCGTCAAGGCGGCAAACTGCCAATACCGAAGCAGATTGATTGAAGACGTGTAGGCCGCATTATGACAATGAGAAGCGAGGAGAACCGTCGTGCTAGAAGAATACCGTAAGCACGTAGCTGAGCGTGCCGCCATGGGGATTGTTGCCAAACCCTTAGATGCAACCCAAATGGCCGCGCTGGTAGAACTGCTGAAAAACCCGCCTGCGGGCGAAGAAGAATTCCTGTTAGACCTGCTGATTAATCGTGTACCGCCGGGCGTTGACGAAGCCGCCTATGTTAAAGCTGGATTCCTTGCCGCGATCGCCAAAGGCGAAGCGTCCTCCCCCCTGGTTACCCCTGAAAAAGCCGTTGAACTGCTGGGCACCATGCAGGGCGGTTACAATATCCACCCGCTGATCGATGCCCTGGACGACGCGAAACTGGCGCCGATCGCCGCGAAAGCGCTCTCCCATACCCTGCTGATGTTCGATAACTTCTACGACGTGGAAGAGAAAGCGAAAGCAGGTAACGAGCACGCAAAACAGGTCATGCAATCCTGGGCCGACGCTGAGTGGTTCCTGAACCGCCCGCAGCTGTCAGAGAAAATCACCGTTACCGTTTTTAAGGTGACTGGCGAAACGAACACCGATGACCTGTCTCCGGCGCCGGATGCCTGGTCGCGTCCGGATATCCCGCTGCACGCCCTGGCGATGCTGAAAAACGCCCGCGAAGGCATTGAACCGGATCAGCCGGGCGTGGTTGGCCCGATCAAACAGATCGAAGCCCTGCAGCAGAAAGGCTACCCGCTGGCCTACGTTGGCGACGTGGTCGGGACCGGCTCTTCACGTAAATCGGCCACCAACTCGGTGCTGTGGTTTATGGGCGACGATATCCCGAACGTGCCGAACAAGCGTGGCGGCGGCCTGTGCCTGGGCGGCAAAATCGCGCCAATCTTCTTCAACACCATGGAAGATGCAGGCGCGCTGCCTATCGAAGTGGATGTGTCAAACCTGAACATGGGCGACGTGATTGACGTTTACCCGTTCAAAGGCGAAGTGCGTAACCACGAAACCAACGAACTGCTGGCCAGCTTCGAGCTGAAAACCGATGTGCTGATCGATGAAGTGCGCGCCGGCGGCCGTATCCCGCTGATCATTGGTCGCGGTTTGACTACCAAAGCGCGCGAAGCGCTGGGTCTGCCGCACAGCGATGTCTTCCGTCAGGCGAAAGACGTGGCGGAAAGCACCCGCGGCTTCTCTCTGGCGCAGAAAATGGTTGGCCGCGCCTGCGGCGTTGCCGGTATCCGTCCGGGCGCCTACTGCGAGCCGAAAATGACCTCCGTCGGTTCTCAGGACACCACCGGTCCAATGACCCGTGATGAACTGAAAGACCTGGCGTGCCTGGGCTTCTCCGCTGACCTGGTGATGCAGTCCTTCTGCCACACCGCGGCCTATCCGAAGCCGGTTGACGTCACCACGCACCATACTCTGCCGGACTTCATTATGAACCGCGGCGGCGTCTCGCTGCGTCCGGGCGATGGCGTTATCCACTCCTGGCTGAACCGCATGCTGCTGCCGGATACCGTGGGTACCGGCGGCGACTCCCATACCCGTTTCCCCATCGGGATCTCCTTCCCGGCGGGCTCTGGTCTGGTGGCCTTCGCCGCCGCGACCGGCGTGATGCCGCTGGATATGCCGGAATCGGTGCTGGTGCGTTTCAAAGGTAAAATGCAGCCGGGGATTACGCTGCGCGACCTGGTTCACGCTATCCCGCTGTACGCCATCAAGCAGGGCCTGCTGACCGTTGAGAAGAAAGGTAAGAAAAACATCTTCTCTGGCCGCATCCTTGAGATTGAAGGCCTGCCGGATCTGAAAGTGGAGCAGGCGTTCGAGCTGACCGATGCCTCTGCTGAACGTTCTGCTGCAGGTTGCACCATCAAGCTGAACAAAGAGCCGATCGTTGAGTATCTGAACTCCAACATCGTCCTGCTGAAGTGGATGATTGCCGAAGGCTACGGCGATCGCCGCACTCTGGAGCGTCGTATTCAGGGTATGGAAAAATGGCTGGCGGATCCGCAGCTGCTGGAAGCCGATGCTGACGCGGAATACGCGGCAGTAATCGACATCGATTTGGCGGATATCAAAGAGCCGATTCTGTGCGCGCCGAACGATCCGGACGATGCCCGCCTGCTGTCTGACGTACAGGGCGAGAAAATCGACGAAGTGTTCATCGGCTCCTGCATGACCAACATCGGCCACTTCCGTGCCGCCGGTAAGCTGCTGGACAGCCACAAAGGCCAGTTGCCGACTCGCCTGTGGGTGGCGCCGCCAACCCGTATGGACGCCGCGCAGCTGACCGAAGAAGGTTACTACAGCGTATTTGGTAAGAGCGGGGCGCGTATCGAAATCCCTGGCTGTTCCCTGTGTATGGGTAACCAGGCGCGCGTCGCCGACGGTGCGACGGTGGTTTCCACCTCTACCCGTAACTTCCCGAACCGTTTAGGTACCGGCGCTAACGTCTATCTGGCCTCTGCCGAGCTGGCAGCGGTGGCTTCTCTGCTTGGTAAACTGCCGACGCCGGAAGAGTACCAGACCTTCGTGGCGCAGGTGGATAAGACAGCGGAAGATACCTATCGCTATCTGAACTTCAACCAGCTGGATCAGTACACTGAAAAAGCTGACGGCGTGATCTTCCAGACCGCGGTGTAAAACCAATCGGTCAGCCTGGCTGACCGTTTGGCTACAAACTCCCCAATGCCCGGTGAACATTGCATCACCGGGCATTTTTATTTCCAAACCTCCTGCCTGTTACGCTTTTTTTCTTTCGGTCTGCTGCGATAATTACTCCATGGGTACAGTGCAGCGGTGACGCATTGCCCTTGCAGAGGAAAAGACGATGGACTACGAATTTCTGCGCGATATTACCGGAGTGGTAAAGGTGCGAATGTCGATGGATCATGAGGCGATTGGCCACTGGTTCAACGAGGAGGTGAAAGACAATCTTGCTCTGCTTGACGAAGTGGAGCAGGCTGCGCGCACCGTGAAAGGCAGTGAACGTTCCTGGCAGCGTGCCGGACATGAATATACGCTGTGGCTGGATGGCGAAGAGGTGATGATCCGCGCCAATCAGCTGGAATTTTCCGGCGACGAAATCGAGGAGGGGATGAGCTACTACGATGAAGAAAGCCTCTCTCTGTGCGGCATTGAGGATTTCCTGCAGGTAGTTGCCGCCTATCGTGAATTTATGCAGCAGCGTTGATGACTTATTTTGCGCCGGGCTGCGGAAAAGCGTAGCCTTGCTAAGCGTCGCGTGCGCAGGGCACATCCCCGGGTCGCGACGAGTACCTTGCCCCGGCTACCAGCCGGCGCAGAACCCAGGCCCGGCAAGCACAAGCGCCGCCGGGCATTTGAGGCATTACACGGCAGGAATATTGCGGCCGTAGTAAATCTCGCGCATCTCTTTCCACAGCAGGTCGGTAATGACCTTGCGCTCTTCAGCGGTCAACTCTTCCGGTCGGGTATGGAACATGTAGTGCTTAAGGTCAAACTCCTTGAGCAACATTTTGGTATGGAAGATATTTTCCTGGTAAACGTTGACGTCGACCATGTCATACAGCGACTTCATATCGTCAGACATAAAGTTCTGAATTGAGTTGATTTCATGATCGATAAAATGCTTCATCCCATTGATGTCGCGGGTAAAGCCGCGCACGCGGTAGTCAATGGTTACAATGTCCGATTCCAGCTGGTGGATCAGATAATTCAGCGCTTTGAGCGGTGAAATAACCCCGCAGGTAGAGACTTCGATATCGGCGCGGAAGGTGCACAGGCCGCCTTCCGGGTGGCTCTCCGGATAGGTATGCACGCAGATATGGCTTTTATCGAGATGGGCGACCACGGTTTCAGGCAGCGGGCCGGGGTGTTCGGTCTGGTCGATAAGCCGCGGGTCGACGGGCTCTTCGCTAACCAGAATGGTCACGCTGGCGCCCTGGGGTTCATAATCCTGGCGGGCGATATTCAGGATATTAGCGCCAATAATAGAGCAGGTTTCGGTCAGGATCTCTGTCAGGCGATTGGCGTTATAGAGTTCGTCGATATAGGCGATGTAGCCGTCGCGCTCTTCTGCCGTTTTGGCGTAACAGATATCGTAGATACAAAAACTCAGGCTTTTGGTCAGGTTGTTAAAGCCGTGCAGCTTCAATTTTTTCAATTTAGTTCACCCCCTTATTTCGCTTCACGGTGCGGACAGAGCATCATGCAGATATTGTGGTAAGGCGAAGGCCGCCGTATGGATTGCCGGATTGTAGTAACGGCAGGTCAGGTTGGCTTTGTGAAAGCGCGCCTGAATGATTTCGCTGGAAAGATGGCGCAGCGCCTCGTTGTCGCTCGCCCAGGCAAAGGTCATGATCCCGCCGTAATAGGTCGGAATCGCCGCCTGGTAGAAGCTGACGTCGCGAAAATAGTGGCTCAGCTTACGATGACTGCCCACCGCTTCGTCCTGCTGCAGGAAGCAGACGCCGTTCTGCGCAACGAAAATTCCTCCCGGCTTCAGGCAGCGTTTGCAGCCTTCATAAAAAGCCGAGGTGAAGAGGCTTTCCCCCGGGCCGATAGGATCGGTACAGTCCGAAATGATCACGTCAAACGTTTGCGTCGTCTGGTTAACAAAATTGACGCCATCATCAATCACCAGCGTAAAGCGCGGATCGTCATAGGCGCCGGCGCTATGGTTGGGCAGGTACTGGCGGCAGAATGAGACCACTCCGGCGTCGATTTCCACCATGGTGATACTTTCGATGCTGCGGTGACGAGAGACTTCGCGCAGCATCGCGCCATCGCCGCCGCCGATGATCAGGACATGCTTCGCGTTGCCGTGAGCCAACAGCGGCACGTGGGTCATCATTTCGTGATAGATAAACTCATCGCGTTCGGTGGTCTGCACGACGCCATCCAGCGCCATTACCCGGCCAAAGGCGCGGTTGTCAAAGATGATCAGATCCTGATGATCGGTTTTTTCGTGGTACAGCACGTTATCAACGCTAAAGTACTGACCAAAATGGTCATGCAGCGTTTCATGCCACAGTGGATTATCGGCCACGGTGAGGCTCCTCCTTCGTTAACATCTGTTACACCCGTAAAACGAGTGCAACATCATAGACAACTATAGATGAGGATGCACGGCGGTTATTGCAGCAATGCGGCAGGAATAACAGCACCGCCCGGAGAGGGCGGTGGGGGGACGGGACTATTTTGTTGGCGCGGGTTGGCTATCCACTATCCGCACGGAATAGACCATGGTGGCGCCTGGGGGGATCTTTGGAGGCAACCCTTTACTGCCATAGGCTTTGTCGGGCGGGACGACCAGCGTCACGGAGCCGTGGTTCTGCAGGCGCTTTAGCGGGCCGCGAAATACCGGGGGATAAGCATCCAGTTTCTGGGTGAGCGCCTGATCTTTCGCCTCCATATCATTGATCACCGTCCCGTCCGTCAGCATCTCTTTGATCACCACAGTCACCAGGTCGTTGCCGCTAATTTTCCCTTTGCCCGGGTAATCGATACGGCTGTAGACGCCCTCTTTAAAGACGACATCTTTTTTGCGCGCAAACGCCTGTTGGTATTTCTTACCGGCACTGATGTTTTTCTGCTCGATTTTATTCAGGTTCTGGAAAACCTGCTGGGAAATGTCAAACAGCGCTTTGTTACGCTCCTGTTCGCCGAGGCGAAGCTGGCCGCTGAAAGCATCTTCGATGCCCTGCAGCACCAGGCCAGCGTCGACGTTAACCCCCTGAGTGCGACGAGTCGTGAGGACATTAAGCGCCTCTGTACCCATCGAGGCGCCGATGGCGTAAGCCTGCTGTTCACCTGGCGCGCTGAGTTTGGCGGCGGTTTTGCCGGTGGTATTTCTCGGCGGGACCGTCAGCTGCGTCCGCAGCAGCTGGATTTCATCCTCTTTCATCCGCAGCTGGGCGTTATCTTTGTCCGCCTGCAGGCGATAGGCCGCCACTATGGCCGCCATCTCGGGGGGCTCATCTTTTGCCGCCACGGCGGCATCGGCGCGGCTCGATGGCGCTTTCTCCGCTGCGGCGAGCCGGTTAGCCAGAGACTGCTTATCGGCGTTAAGGGCTTTGATCTGGTCGAGGGCGGTCTGCTTCTCTTTTTCCGCCGCCGCCAGCCGGTTGACCAACGGCTGTTTGTCGGCGTTAAGTGCTTTGATCTGGTCGAGGGCGGTCTGCTTCTCTTTTTCCGCCGCCGCCAGCCGGTTAGCCAGCGACTGCTTATCGGCGTTAAGGGTTTTGACCTGGTCGAGGGCGGTCTGCTTCTCTTTTTCCGTCGCCGCCAGCCGGTTGACCAGCGGCTGTTTGTCGGCGTTAAGGGTTTTGACCTGGTCGAGGGTGGTCTGCTGCGCCTTCTCTGCCGCGGCGAGCCGGTTAGCCAGCGTCTGCTTATCTGTATTCAGAGCGGTGAGGCTGGCGCTGAGCCGTTTATTTTCAGCTGCGGCTTGCTGAAGCTGTGACGTTAATTGTTGGATCTGCTTCAGCGCGGCGGCCTGACTTTGCTGCCGAGTCGTATTCTGGACTGCGCCTTCTTTTTTAATTAACGCCTCATTTTTCGCGGTGGCGGCGGTTAAGGCGATCTGTAATTCTTTTATTTTGTTATTTAAGGCCGCATGCTCATTCGCGATGGAGGTTTCTGTGGCCGGAGTGTTAGCAAGCTGTTTTTTTAATTGCTGAATAGTTTTATTTTTTTGCTCAATGGTCGCCTGCTGGCTGGCGATTCTTTTTTGCAATTGCGCGGTATTAGGCGTCTTTTTTTTATTATCCGCATTTTGACGATCGCCTGACGTTTGCTTTGCGGTTGCAGCATCGCTTTTTTCATGCGCCTGGGTTTGCTGCTGGGCGTAGTCAAGAAACGCCGGCGCGGCGCCGGCGAAGAAAGGTGTTGAAAGCGCCAGCGCCGCGACGAGCATCAGCAGGGGCGCGTTGAGGGTCAGCGTGGCGGCTCTGTTCATGGCTGCTTGCTTTCACCCCGCTGTACCAGGCTATCGATTAGCGTTTTCTGAATATCGGCGCACAATTTGATGGATTTAAACTGATACATGGAGTCAATGCCAAGCCGGGTGGGATCCGCCACTTTCTCGCGCACGCTGTTGTATTGTGATGCCGCACGCACTAAGGCATTGAAGTCATTGCTGAGTTTGGTTGCCTGCTGTGGGTTAACCTCTTTTAGCGAGTCCAGCGCCTGTCGGCAGGATTCAATGCGCGCTTGTTCGCTAGCCGCGCGCTCCTGCTCTGCCTGCTGCTGTGACGTTAGCGGAGTGGTGAGCGGTTTTACCTGCTGGCGAGAGGCGGTATTGCTACAGCCGGCTAATAACATAGCGGCGAGTGGAATAATACGAAGAGTCAGCGAGATATTCACAATTTCAGTCCATGAAGTAGATATATTTTCAACGGATTCTAAAAGGCTGATTTTTATTTTGCAATATATCACTAGGGATATTTTATTGTTTTTTTTCTGGAAAGGCTGTTAGTACGGGTTTAATTTATTTATTGGATTGATGTATTGCGATATATATAAGGTTTATTTTATATAAAATAATAATGGTAAATATTAGAGGCGGGTGAGGAGGGGAAAAGCGCGGCGCGTTGCCGCCCGCGCGGGAAATTATTTGACGTAAGCCAGCAGGCTAAGTGAATCGCGGGCCAGCGCTTTACATTTTTTCGCCGTCGGAAGGTTAATGCCGCTGAGATCGCGATAGCTGTCTTCGCCAAGCGCTTTCATGTTGTAGCTGTCGTAGTTGCTCAGGTCCCACTGGTTCTGTTGGGCAAAGAACACCAGAGCGCGCCGGATCTGTGTGTTGGGCAGGTTCTGGTAGCCACAGTCATTTTTCAGAAACACAAAAACCGCGGTTAAATCAGCCATGTCTTCCGCTTCGGATTCGCTGAGCGCGTAGCTGTTGGCGGAGAGAGTAAGCAGGCTGCCGAGTACCATTGTTCTGAAAAGCGTCTTCATTTTTTCTACCGTTAGATCACCGACGCTTCAAATTAGCATACTTCTTTACACAGCGCCGATCTTTATTCTCACTCTTCTGCTTGACCTTCCCGTTACGGTAGGGTTTAAGCTCAAATATTCGCCCGCAGAATAAAAGGATGTGAATATGCAACGTCGAGACTTCCTCAAACTGACCGCCGCGGTCAGCATGGCCAGCGCGTTACCGCTTTGGAGCCGTGCGGTCTTTGCAGCCAGTCGCCCGGCCCTGCCGGTACCGTCGCTGTTGACGGCCGATGCGCGCAACCGTATCGCGCTGACCATCCAGGCGGGCAAAACGCAATTTGGCGGGATGAACGCCACCACATGGGGGTATAACGGCTCGCTGCTGGGGCCCGCGCTGCAGCTGACGCAGGGGAAGACCATCACGGTGGACATTACTAACCAGCTGGCAGAAGAGACCACGCTGCACTGGCATGGTCTGGAGGTCCCGGGCGAGGTCGACGGGGGACCGCAGGGGGTTATCGCCCCGGGCTCCACTCGGACGGTGAGCTTCACGCCAACGCAACGGGCGGCCACCTGCTGGTTTCACCCCCATCAGCACGGGACCACCGGTCGGCAGGTGGCGATGGGGCTGGCGGGGCTGGTGCTGATCGAGGATGAAGAGAGCGGACGCCTGCTGTTGCCGAAGCAGTGGGGAATCGATGATGTACCGGTTATCGTACAGGACAAGAAGTTTACCGCCGCTGGCGAAATTGATTATCAGCTGGATGTCATGAGCGCCGCCGTCGGCTGGTTTGGCGATACGCTGTTGACCAATGGCGCTCTCTATCCTGAACATGCCGCCCCGCGCGGCTGGCTACGTCTGCGCTTGCTGAACGGCTGTAATGCCCGTTCCCTCAATTTTGCGACCAGTGATAAGCGCCCGCTGTACGTGGTGGCCAGCGACGGCGGTCTGCTGGCGGAGCCGGTGAAGGTCAATGAACTGCCGGTCTTGATGGGGGAGCGTTTTGAGGTGCTGGTGGACACCAGCGACGGTAAACCTTTTGATCTGGTGACCCTGCCGGTGAGCCAGATGGGCATGGCCATTGCGCCTTTCGATAAACCACAGCCGGTACTGCGCGTCCAGCCGCTGGTTATTCCTGCCTCCGGTAAGCTGCTGGATACCCTGGCCGCTCTGCCGGCGCTACCGTCCCTGACGGGGCTGACGCAGCGTCAGCTCCAGCTGTCGATGGATCCGATGCTTGACAGGATGGGCATGCAGGCGCTGATGGAGAAATATGGCGATCAGGCGATGGCCGGAATGGATCACGGCATGATGGGGCACGGCGGGATGGGCGACATGGGGAGTATGCACCACGGCGACATGAGCAACATGAACCACGGGTCCGGCATGAATCATGGTATGTCGTCGGCTAAGGGGTTTGATTTCCATAACGCCAACCGCATCAACGGCAAAGCCTTCGACATGAATGTGCCGATGTTTGCCGCCGCCAGAGGAGAGTATGAACGCTGGGTCATCTCCGGCAAGGGCGACATGATGCTACATCCGTTCCACATTCACGGCACCCAGTTCCGCATCCTTAGCGAAAACGGCAAGCCGCCAGCGGCGCATCGTAGCGGCTGGAAAGACACCGTTCGTGTGGAAGGGGACGTGAGTGAAGTATTAGTGAAGTTTGATCATCCGGCGCCGAAGGAGTTTGCCTATATGGCCCACTGCCACCTGCTGGAACATGAAGACACCGGGATGATGTTGGGATTCACGGTTTAGGGCGGTATAGCCCTGGCGCGTGGAAATAGGGGATAAAGACAAAAAAAACGGCAACTTTCGTTGCCGTTTTGCGTTTTATTTCGCCTCATCCGGGAGCGCATAGGCGACGATATAATCGCCCATTTTTGTACCAAACGAGCCGTGACCGCCGGCAGAGATGACAACATACTGTTTGCCATTCACTTCGTAAGTCATCGGAGTCGCCTGGCCGCCGGCTGGCAGACGGGCTTCCCACAGTTTCTCACCATTGCTCATATTGTACGCGCGCAGGTAGTTATCCGCGGTCGCGCCGATGAACAGGACGTTACCCGCCGTGGAGATTGGCCCACCCAGCATCGGCATACCCATGGTGAACGGCAGTTTAACCGGCATCGGGAACGGCAGGCTATCCTGCGGAGTACCGATACGTTTTTTCCATACCACTTCGTTGGTTTTTAGATCCAGCGCGGAGATATAGCCCCATGCCGGCTGTTTGCACGGCAGGCCGAACGGCGACAGGAACGGGTTCAGGGTGACGCCGTAAGGGACACCGTACTGCGGCTGCACGCCGGACTCGGTGCCTGAGCCTTTCGCATCTTTCGGCGGTTCCATTGGGTTGCCCGGGCCGCGTGGGATCAGTTTAGAGACGAACGGCAGCGCCATTGGGTTGGCGATAGCCACCTGACGGTTCGGATCGACGGAGATGCCGCCCCATTCAAACATCCCCAGGTTACCCGGGAAGACGAGGGTGCCCTGCTCAGACGGCGGGGTAAAGATACCTTCATAGCGCATCTGGTGGAAAATCACGCGGCACACCAGCTGGTCGAACATGGTGGCGCCCCACATGTCCGCGCCGGTCAGATCTTTCTTCGGACGGAAGCTCAGATCGGAGAAGGGCTGGGTTTTGGCCACATAATCGCCTTTGGCGGCGCCCTGCGGGACCGGTTTTTCCGGGGCCGGGACCACCAGCTCGCCGTTACGACGATCCAGCACGAAGATGTTGCCGGTTTTCGCCGGAGCATAGATGACCGGCACGGTTTTGCCATTGACTTCAATGTCAGCCAGCGTCGGCTGAGAAGGCATGTCCATATCCCACAGGTCGTGGTGGACGGTCTGGTAGCTCCAGGCCAGTTTACCGGTGGTGGCGTTCAGCGCGACAATCGAGCTGGCATAGCGCTCTTGCTCCGGCGTGCGGTTGCCGCCCCAGATATCCGGAGTGGTCACGCCCATCGGCAGATAGACCAGATCCAGTTTGGCGTCGTAGGCGGCAGGCGCCCAGGAGTTCGGTGAGTTGAGCGTGAAGTGATGCTCATCGCTTGGGATGGCGTTCGGATCTTTCGCGCCTGGATCGAAGGCCCACAGCAGTTTCCCGGTATTCACATCAAAACCGCGGATCACGCCTGACGGCTCACGGGTAGAGAAGTTATCGGTGACTGCGCCGGCAATCACGATGGTCTTATCGGTGATAATCGGCGGGGAAGTGGGTTCATACATGCCCGGCGTGGTCACTGGCATATTGGTCTGCAGGTTGAGAATACCTTTGTTGGCAAATGTTTCGCACAGCTTACCGTTGTCGGCGTTTACTGCGAACAGGCGACCATCGTTCACCGGCAGGATAATGCGGCGCGGACAGTCGGCCACGACGTCAGCAGGGGCGTTATCCGCTTTCGCTTCGTGATACGAGACACCGCGGCAGGTGACGTGCTGGAATGACGGGTCGGCGTTCAGCTGCGGGTCAAAATGCCATTTCTCTTTACCGGTGGCGGAGTCAAGCGCGAACAGGCGCTGATGGGCGGTACACAGGAAGAGCGTGTCGCCGACTTTAATCGGTGTCACTTCGTTAGTGATTTCACCCGGATCGTTCGGCTGTTTCAGGTCGCCGGTGCGGAACACCCAGGCTTCCTTCAGGTTCTTCACGTTGTCGGCATTAATCTGCTTCAGCGGGGAGAAGCGCTGACCTTCCTGGTTGCGGCCATAGGCCGGCCAGTCGCCGTCGGCAACGGTGGAGATCGGCGCGGCCGGGGTGGCGTCGGCGCTCAGGGTGCCGTTGATCTCCTGCGGGTCGTTAAAACCAGCCCAGGTCAGCATGCCGCCGCTGATCAGCAGGGCGACGACCAGCGCGCCTACGGCGCCAGCGGAAGGCACCGGCAGACGACGCCAGACAAAAGGCAGGATCAGCCAGATACCAAAGAAGACGAGGATGTCGCTACGCGGCGTCAGCGCCCAGAAGTCGAAGCCGACTTCCCAGACGCCCCAGATCATGGTCGCCAGCAGCAGTGCGGCGTACAGCCACAGCGCAGCGCGCTTGCCGCGCAGCAGCATCACGGTCACGCCCAGCATCACCAGACCGGCGATGGGATAGTACCAGGAGCCGCCAAGCACGACCAGCCATGCTCCGCCGATTAAAAGATAGAGGCCGCAGAACGCTGCAAATAGCGCAGTCAGCGTCACCAGGAGCCTTGATTGTTGAGACTTTGTTTCAGCCATAGAAAGTTACTCATGTGTTTGTTAATTTTTTAACTGCAATTAATTATAGGATTTAACAAGTGTGATCGGAATCACAAATATGGCTTTATTAATCCCTGCACCGCAGATTTCTTTTTGCTGGTATACTGGATGGCTTGCCGGTCATCGTCGGGGCGAAAGCAGCGGCTTTGATGATTTATATTTAGAATCAAATGGTTAGTCTTATGAAACATACTGTAGAAGTGATGATCCCGGAATCCGAGATCAAAGCGCGTATCGCGGAACTGGGTCGTCAAATCAACGAACATTATCAGGACAGCGGCAGCGAAATGGTGCTGGTGGGGCTGCTGCGCGGCTCGTTTATGTTCATGGCCGACCTGTGCCGTGAAGTGCAGGTGCCGCATGAAGTCGATTTTATGACCGCCTCGAGCTACGGCAGCGGCATGTCCACCACCCGTGATGTGAAAATCCTCAAAGATCTGGACGAAGACATCCGTGGTAAAGACGTACTGATCGTGGAAGACATCATCGACTCCGGCAATACCCTGTCTAAAGTGCGTGAGATCCTCAGTCTGCGCGAGCCGAAGTCGCTGGCCATTTGTACGCTGCTGGATAAACCAAGCCGCCGCGAAGTGAATGTCCCGGTTGAGTTCGTCGGTTTCGCCATTCCGGACGAGTTCGTGGTGGGCTACGGTATCGACTACGCTCAGCGCTACCGCCATCTGCCGTATATCGGCAAAGTCACCCTGCTGGACGAGTAAGGGAATATTCCACTCAGGCGCGCGCCTGAGTGGCTAAGTCTGAAGGCTATTTGTGGTTGATGTGCTTGATCTTGAGGTTGGAGATCCCGTGGCGATAGCGCTGTTCGAGGGTTTCCCTGCTCACGGCGGTGACATCCAGATCGCGCAGCAGTCCGTCGTGAATCCCGTAAGCCCAGCCGTGGATGGTGACTTTCTGTCCGCGCTTCCACGCGGATTGCATAATCGTCGAATGTCCCAGGTTGTATACCTGCTCCATCACGTTCAGTTCACAAAGAGTATCCAGACGGCGCTCCTCCGGCATTTCCCCCAGCAGCGAGCTGTGTTTAAACCAGATATCGCGGATATGCAGCAGCCAGTTGTCGATGAGCCCCAGCTCCGGGTTCTCCACCGCCGCCTGCACGCCGCCGCAGCCGTAGTGGCCGCAGATAATGATGTGCTCAACTTCAAGGACATCGACGGCATACTGTACCACCGACAGGCAGTTGAGGTCGGTGTGGATCACCAGATTCGCCACGTTACGATGCACAAACAGTTCGCCTGGCTCCAGGCCGGTGAGTCGCTCAGCGGGAACGCGGCTGTCAGAACAGCCAATCCACAGGAAGCGCGGTTTCTGCGTTTGCGACAGTTTCTCAAAAAAGCCGGGGTCCTCTTCCACCAGCATTTTTGACCATAGTGCATTGTTGCTGATGAGTGTATCTATATCATTCATGGACGTTATCGGCCTGTAACCAAGTAAGTGCGTTGCGCTAATATAGGGTAAGCTCACCTTTTTTAAAACCATCTTAACCCGTGATACTTCAGGCTGCAGATGCGTTGGCGGCGTCAGCGCCGGTCCAGCGCAAACGTGAGTCAGGCGGGTTAATGACGTGTCACGACACGAGAAGAGATATTTAATGACCATTGCTCTGGAATTAAAACAGCTCAAAAAAACCTATCCCGGCGGGGTTCAGGCGCTGCGGGGGATCGACCTGCAGGTCGAAGCGGGGGATTTTTATGCCCTGCTGGGCCCGAACGGGGCCGGAAAATCCACGACCATCGGCATCATCAGCTCGCTGGTGAACAAAACCTCTGGTCAGGTCAATGTCTTTGGCTACGATCTGGAGAAAGACGTCGTCAATGCCAAGCGCCAGCTTGGCCTGGTGCCGCAGGAGTTTAACTTCAACCCGTTCGAAACCGTGCAGCAGATCGTCGTTAACCAGGCGGGCTACTACGGCGTTGAGCGTAAAGAAGCCCTTTCCCGCAGTGAAAAGTATTTAAAACAGCTCGACCTGTGGGAAAAACGCAACGAACGCGCGAGGATGCTCTCCGGCGGGATGAAGCGTCGCCTGATGATCGCCCGCGCGTTGATGCATGAGCCGAAGCTGCTGATCCTCGACGAACCGACCGCCGGCGTCGATATTGAACTGCGTCGCTCGATGTGGGGCTTTCTCAAGGATCTCAACGATCGCGGAACCACCATTATCCTGACCACCCACTATCTCGAAGAGGCCGAAATGCTATGTCGCAACATCGGCATCATCCAGCACGGCGAGCTGGTGGAAAACACCTCGATGAAAGCGCTGCTGTCGAAGCTGAAGTCAGAGACCTTTATTCTTGACCTCGCGCCAAAAAGCCCGGTGCCGAAGCTCGAAGGCTACCAGTACCAGCTGGTCGATACCTCGACGCTGGAAGTGGAGGTTCTGCGTGAGCAGGGAATTAACAGCGTCTTCGCGCAGCTGAGCGCCCAGGGGGTGCAGGTACTGAGTATGCGTAACAAAGCCAACCGTCTGGAAGAGCTGTTTGTCACGCTGGTGCATGAGCGAAAAGGAGAATCAGCATGATGCAGCTTTATTGGGTCGCGCTGAAAAGCATCTGGACCAAAGAGATCCACCGTTTTATGCGTATCTGGGTGCAGACGCTGGTGCCGCCGGTGATCACCATGACCCTGTATTTCGTGATCTTTGGCAACCTGATCGGCTCGCGTATTGGTGAGATGCATGGTTTTACCTATATGCAGTTTATCGTCCCGGGCCTGATCATGATGGCGGTGATCACTAACGCTTACGCCAACGTCGCTTCATCCTTCTTCAGCGCCAAGTTTCAGCGCAATATTGAAGAGCTGCTGGTGGCGCCAGTGCCGACGCATGTGATTATCGCCGGCTACGTGGGCGGCGGGGTAGCGCGAGGACTGTGCGTAGGTATCCTGGTGACCGCGGTGTCGCTATTCTTTGTGCCGTTCCAGGTTCACTCCTGGCTGTTTGTCGCCCTGACGCTGCTCCTCACCGCGGTGCTGTTCTCGCTGGCCGGGCTGCTGAACGCGGTGTTTGCTAAGACCTTCGATGACATCAGCCTGATCCCGACCTTTGTGCTGACGCCGCTGACCTATCTCGGCGGGGTGTTCTACTCGCTGACCCTGCTGCCGCCGTTCTGGCAGGGGCTGTCGCATCTGAACCCCATCGTCTACATGATCAGCGGTTTTCGCTTCGGCTTCCTCGGTATCAACGACGTCCCGCTGGCGACCACCTTCGCCGTGCTGGTGGTGTTCATTGTCGCCTTCTATCTGCTGTGCTGGTCGTTAATTCAGCGCGGTCGCGGCCTGCGTAGCTGATACTCATCATGGTTAGCGCTTCCTGAAGTAAATATGCGAAGCGCTAACCGCTTATCTTTGACTCCCATCACCGATACGTCATCTTCACCTTGCTACATTATTCGCTGGCTAAGGAGGGAAGCATGCTCGGATGGGTCATTACCTGTCACGATGAGCTGGCGCAGGAGATGCTGGATCGTCTTGAACAAAAGTTTGGTCCGCTGGCCCAGTGCCGGGCGGTCAATTACTGGCGCAATCTCAGCAGCAATATGTTGAGCCGGATGATGTGCGATGCGCTGCATGCCACCGACTCCGGGGACGGGGTCATTTTTCTCACTGACAAAACCGGTGCGGCGCCTTATCGGGCCGCGGCGCTGATGAGTCACAAACATACCCACTGCGAAGTGATCTCCGGCGTCAGCTATCCACTCCTTGAGCGAATGTATCTCCTGCGAGGCACGTTAAGCAGCGTGGCGTTTCGCCAGGCGATCGTCAGCGCGGGCGGGCCGATGGTGAGCAGCCTGTGGCATCAGCAGCAGAAGAACCCCCCGTTCCGGTTGCGCCATGATGCCTGGGGAAATTAAGCAGCGGGACAGATACCGCTTTTGTTACAATAACCGCCGTTGATGGTATAACGGTTTGATGCGTATGCTTGCCCGATTTTTGACCCTGCTTCTTTTCCTGACCTCACTCAGCGCCTCCGCCAGCCTGCTTAGCCAGCAGGGCAAGGCTGTGCGCTATATGCAAACCACCGAAGACGCGGTCATCTGGGCGCAGGTGGGAAACCATGTGGTCAGCGTCGGCAATGTTCGTGCCGGGCAGATCCTCGCAGTCGTCCCGACGGCGGCTGACTACTATGAGTTTCGTTTCGGCTTTGGCACCGGGTTTATTGATAAAGGGCATCTCGAGCCGGTGCAGGGCAAGCAGCGGGTGGAGGACCGTTTGGGGGATCTTAATAAACCGCTGAGTAACCAAAATTTACTCACCTGGAAAGATACACCGCTCTATGACGCTCCCTCGGTAAGCAGCGCGCCGTTCGGCACGCTGGCCAACAATCTGCGCTATCCGATCCTCAGCAAGCTGAAGGACCGGCTCAATCAGACCTGGTTTCAGATCCGCATTGGCGACCGACTGGCGTGGGTCAGTAGTCTGGACGCGCAGGAGGATCACGGTATTCCCGTGCTGACCTATCACCATATTCTGCGCGATGAAGAGAACACCCGTTTTCGTCATACGTCGACCACCACCTCGGTTCGCGCCTTCACGAATCAGATGACCTGGCTGCGCGATCAGGGCTATACCACGCTGACCCTGTATCAGCTGGAAGGCTATGTGCGTAATAAAATCAATCTCCCGGCGCGGGCGGTGGCGATCACTTTCGATGATGGCTTGAAATCGGTGAACCGCTACGCCTATCCGGTGCTGAAACAGTACGGTTTCCATGCCACCGCGTTTATTATCTCCTCGCGTATTAAGCGCCATCCGCAGAAGTGGGATCCGAAATCCCTGCAGTTTATGAGCATTTCCGAGCTACGCCAGATCCAGGACGTCTTTGATATTCAGTCGCATACTCACTTCCTGCATCGGGTTGACGCCGGCCGGCGGCCGATTTTATTCAGTCGCAATTACCATAATATTCTGTTTGATTTCGCCCGCTCGCGCCGGGCGCTGAGCCAGTTTAATCCGCACGTTCTCTACCTTTCCTATCCCTTCGGCGGCTATAACGCTACGGCGGTGCAGGCGGCGAATGACGCCGGGTTTCATATGGCGGTAACGACGGTGCGTGGGAAGGTGAAGCCGGGGGACAATCCGTTTCTGTTAAAGCGGTTATATATCTTACGCACGGATTCGCTGGAGACGATGTCGCGGCTGATCAGTAACCAGCCGCAGGGGTAATACCGACGCTGCGCCTGAGCGCAGCGTCGCGGCCATCAGGCGACCTGTACCGGAATAGCTTTCGCCTGGCGCTTCATTTCGTTGTCGCCTTCGAAGTAGGCGATGTTAGGCTGCCAGCTGCGCGCCTCTTCGTCCGACATGGTAACGAAGCTGGCGATGATCAAAATATCGCCGACGCTGGCGCAGTGCGCGGCGGCGCCGTTAACGGAGATGATCCGGGAGCCCCGCTCGGCGGCAATGGCGTAGGTGGAGAAACGGTTGCCGTTGGTGACGTTCCAGAGGTGAATAGTTTCATTCTCCAGAATACCGGCCGCATCCAGGAAGTCCTGGTCAATGGCGCAAGAACCTTCATAGTGCAGGTCCGCCTGCGTGACTTTTACGCGGTGGAGCTTGCCCTGCAGCATATTACGCATCATAACTTCTACCCTTCAACCTTAATGTAGCAGAGCGGACACGGCGCCCGCCCTGAGAAAAGCCCGGGCAGTATTGCCCGATTTTTACCCGCTGTCTACTGAGCGAGCGTGACGATCCGGTTGTCGATCAGGCGAGCCTGCCCCAGCCAGGCGGCCATCAGGATCACCGCGCGCTGGCTGGCATCGGTCAGCTCAAGCAGGGTGTCGGCATCGCGGATCTGAATGTCGTCGGCGCGGAAGCCTTTCTCATTCAGCTCTTGTTCAGCGATAGCGATGATCTCATCGAGCTGCCGATCGCCGGCGGCCAGCTTTTCCGCCACCGCGCTCAGCACTTTATACAGACCAGGCGCGATTTTGCGCTGGTCGGCGGTCAGGTAGCCGTTACGCGAACTCAGCGCCAGGCCATCTTTCGCGCGGACGATCGGCACGCCGATGATCTCAATGTCGTAGCCCATATCGGCGACCATCTTGCGGATCAGCGCCAGCTGCTGGAAGTCTTTCTCGCCGAAGCAGGCGACGTCTGGTTGAACAAGGTTGAACAGCTTACTGACGATGGTCGACACGCCGCGGAAATGGCCCGGGCGGCTGGCGCCTTCGAGCATGGTGGATAATCCCGGAACGTCGACGTAGGTCTGGCCTTCAGTACCCTGGGGGTACACTTCCGCCGGCGTCGGCGCGAAGACAAAGTCGACATGACGTTTGTTCAGCTTTTCGCAATCATCCTGTAAGGTGCGCGGGTAGCGCGCCAGGTCGTCGACGCGGTCAAACTGCATCGGATTGACGAAAATACTGACCACCACCACGTCCGCACTGGCTTTGGCTTCATCAACCAGCTTCATATGACCATCATGCAGGTTGCCCATCGTCGGGACCAACGCGATACGCTTACCTTCCTGACGCAGACGGCGGATATGCTGCCGCAGCAGCAGTACGGATTCAATAATCAGCACAACAAGACTCCTTAATGGAAACTGTGTTCTTCGCCCGGATAGACTCCGGATTCGACTTCGGCAATATACTGCCGCACCGCGGCGCGGATGTCGCCCGCTTCGGCAAGGAAATTCTTGGCAAATTTAGGAATGTGGCCGCCGGTAATGCCGAAAGCGTCATGCATCACGAGGATTTGCCCGTCGGTGACGTTGCCCGCGCCGATGCCGATCACTGGAATGGTCAGAGCGTCGGTGATGCGCTTCGCCAGTTCAACCGGCACGCACTCCAGGACCAACAGCTGCGCACCCGCCGCCTCCAGCGCTAACGCGTCTTCAAACAGGGTCTGCGCCGCATCGCCGCGACCCTGCACTTTATACCCACCGAATACGTTCACCGACTGCGGCGTCAGGCCAAGATGGCCGCAAACCGGCACCGCGCGCTCCGCCAGCATCCTCACGGTGTCGGCCAGCCAGGCGCCGCCCTCGAGTTTGACCATATTGGCGCCAGCGCGCATCACGATGGCGGCATTTGCAAAGGTCTGCTCGGGGGTGGCATAGGCCATGAACGGCAGGTCGGCAAGCAGCAGGCTGTTTGGCGCGCCGCGGCGGACGGCGCGGGTGTGATAGGCGATATCTTCCACAGTAACCGGCAGGGTGGAGTCGTGACCCTGCACCGTCATTCCCAGCGAGTCGCCTACCAGCAGCACATTTATGCCTTCATCGGCGAACAGCTTCGCGAAGCTGTGATCGTAGGCGGTAATGGTGGCAAAGCGCTTCTTTTCCTGTTTGCATTTCTGCAGCAGGGCAATGGTGGTCGGTTTCATAACATTTCCTGATGATGAAAGTCATATTAACCGGCATTCTAACAGCAGCATTCAGAGGGGCAATGATTTTGGGCAACCGATTACGACGATCGCCGCAAATGCTAAAAAAGGGAGAGGGGATTACCAGCTGGCGGGCTTTGCCGCGCCGAGATTATCCAGCACGGCGCGCAGCGCCAGGCCGTCAGGAAAGTGAAGGTCCGGGGCGATCTCGAACAGCGGCCAGAGCATAAAGCCGCGGTTTTTCATATCGTAGTGCGGAACGGTCAGGCGCTCGCTGTTAATGACAGCATCGCCAAACAGCATGATATCGAGGTCCAGCGTGCGCGGCCCCCAGCGTTCGGCTTTGCGCACTCGCCCCTGCTGCAGTTCGATGCGCTGAGTATGATCGAGCAGCGTCTCGGGGGGCAGGGCGGTTTCCAGCGCAACGGCGGCGTTGAGATAGTCCGGCTGATCCTGCGGGCCCAGCGGCGGCGTGCGGTAGAACGAAGAGACGGCGACCACGCGGCTGTGCGGAATTTCGCCCAGGGCGCGGATAGCCGCCTGCGCCTGCTCCAGTGGAGAAGCAAGGTTGCTGCCAAGAGCGATATAGACCAGAGTCATGCGCTACCCTGGCGCGGCGCGCGCTTGCGCGGACGACGGTGACGACGGCGCGGCGCCGGATCGTCCCCGAGGTCGTTGAGCATATCTTTTTGCGCCGGCGGCGCGGCGACCTGGAATTCGCCCCACCATTTGGTCAGGCGCTGCAGTTCGTGGTTGTTCTCGGCGCCGGCGCGTAGCTCCAGCAGGTCATAGGCGGCGCGGAATTTCGGATGCTCCATCAGCTTCCAGGCGCGTTTGCCCTGACGACGGGACATGCGCAGCTGCAGCTGCCAGATATCACGAATAAGGGTGGTGATGCGCTTAGGGATCGCCAGCGTACGGCAGGCTTCGTCCAGCACATCGTTCATCGCCAGGGCGAAGGCGTCGTAGTACGCCAGGCCGCTCTCCTGAGCGATTTTTTGCGCCGTCTCCAGCAGCGGATACCAGAACATCACCGCGAAGAGGAAGGCCGGATTGACGCGCATATCGTTATGAATGCGGGTATCGGTATTCTTCAGCACCTGGCTGATGATCCGCTCCATCGGACTGTCGCCGCGCTCGGTAAAGTAGCGGGTGATGGTCGGGAACAGCGGCTGGAACAGGCTGTATTCCCGCAGCAGCATGTAGGTCTGGTAGCCATACCCGGCCTGCAGCAGCTTGAGCACTTCTTCGAACAGACGCGCCGGCGGCACATCGTGGAGCAGGGCGGCCAGGCGCGGCAGCGGTTCAGCCGTTTCCGGGCTGATGGTCATATTGAGCTTGGCAGCAAAGCGCACCGCGCGCAGCATGCGCACTGGATCCTCGCGATAGCGGGTTTCCGGATTGCCGATCAGGCGGATCACGCCGTCCTGCAGATCCTTCATGCCGCCGACGTAGTCGCGAACGGTAAAGTCCGCCACGCTGTAATAGAGGCTGTTGATAGTGAAGTCGCGACGCTGGGCATCCTCCTCGATCGAGCCGAAGATGTTATCGCGCAGCAGCATGCCGTTCTGGCCCCGCTGGGAGGTGACGCGATCGGTGGTATGCCCTTCGTGATGGCCACGGAAGGTGGCGACCTCAATGATTTCCGGCCCGAACATCACATGCGCCAGGCGGAAACGTCGCCCAACCAGACGGCAGTTGCGGAACAGCTTGCGTACCTGATCCGGCGTGGCGTTGGTGGTAACGTCAAAATCTTTTGGCTTTTTGCCAAGCAGCAGGTCGCGGACGCCGCCGCCGACCAGCCAGGATTCGTAGCCCGCCTTGTTGAGGCGGTACATGACCTTGAGGGCGTTTTCACTGATATCTTTGCGGGAAATAGCATGCTGCTCACGCGGGATCACCGTCATAGGCGTTGGTTCGACGGCGGCTTCTGCCT
>OIES01000299.1_pt1 | contig 25051 bp, 28 predicted proteins | sample 1581811 | NCBI WGS metagenome assembly OIES01 (sample SAMN03281021, study PRJEB24777) | human gut metagenome | isolation source: fecal sample PR177 from 1 month old male Malay infant, vaginal delivered... | reverse complement strand
CGAACGTCTCCCAGGCGCCGATGTTCTCGTCATACTCGTTGATGAGCTGGGACATGCTCTGCGCCAGGCCGTCGACCGAGAGACTATCAGTAACAAGAATGCCGTACTTCTGGCCGCTCAGCGCCGGAGACGCGGCGGGTGTAATCGTCAGTGACGTCGCACTATTGATGGCCGTGATCTGAAACATCTGTACCGGGTTAGAAAGAACAAACAACGTCTGGCCAATCCGAATCTGGCTGCCCGGTGCCGTCCAGTTCGTGCCGGTGCCGGTGGCTGTATTTCCGTTAATGGCGATGGTGCCAGTGTTATAAAGCATATTTTCTCCAGGCAATAAAAAACCCCGCCGGAGCGAGGTTGATTAAAAAGACAGTTTATTCAGACGTACATATCGGGAAGAACGGGAAGGTTCAGTGGCGTTACCGTGTCATTACCAAAAATTGCATACCGCTCGCGCCCAAGATATTTCCCACCCTGAACTGAAGCACTGCCGTTCTGTATTTTTATTCCGAACATTCGATACACGTACATGCCATTTACTTCGTGAGCCATCAGCCCGAATCTGCCCAGCGGAACATAGCCGCTGCCGATGCTCACGGTATTTTTCGAAGGCGTCCAGAGTTGATTGAGGTAAACGAAAGGCCGCCTTGTCGTCGAAAACGTGCAAGCCCCGGCTGCATTGAAGATGTTTAGCCCGGTGCCCGGCTGCGGCGCCACACCACTGGCGAAGATGACAATATCTATCGTGCCGGTCGTCGGAGCGTCATCGTTGGTGGATGGAGGGCTGAAGAACCTGACCGTGTTGCCATCGAAATCGACGGTGTTACCGCTATTGCAGCGCCCAAAGACAATATATTTGGACTTGTCGTACCCCGCTATCGTGGGAACTGCCCAGCCGCCTGTGGGGACATTGACGGTCCCCTTCCAGATACACTGCCCTGACTGCGTGGCATTGGTTATTGAGGTGAAGTCAGTGCTGTTGCTGATTAGCAGCCCCACCCCACTACGCTGGCCTGACGGAAATATCTGCCAGAGACTTCCGGGGAACGTGTACGTACTTTCACGCTCGCTGATGCTTACATCCTTCATCGTTGAGTTCTGCGTCACGCGTCCACCGGATATGGTGACCGAGTTCATTTTATGAAGCAGCCCTGAATCAAGATAAGCCGTCGCGTGAGGGATAAACAGCACCTGCGCCCCGGAAACATAACCGGCAACATCAGCGTACTTGGCTTTCTGGTAGCCACTGTCAAAGTTGGCCCCAAATGACGGGCACCGCAGGCCCGCCGTGATCTCCATTCGTTTTCCACCGTCATTAAGTTCTATCAATAATCCTGTCGGCATTTTATGTCCATGTCCCCAGTACGATGCGACCTCCACCCGGAATATTAATGGTTACGCCATTACCATTAATCACCGTTGTGTTGCCGGAGCCATTGAAAGAAAAATTACCGTTTGTGGCGTAAATCGAGCCGCGAACGGTCACGTTGTTAAACGTCGCGTAGCCAGATTTGTTGATGTGCCAGCCAACGTTCCCGGTGCCGTCCCAGGTTGAAGATTGGATATAGCTGCCGATCTTGGCGTTTCCAATCGTCCCGTCTCCAATGACCGTGTTCCGGATTATGGTCTGCCCGTTCTGGATAACGAACGGAAGCGTAACGGTCGCTCCTGCCTGGTGAGTAACGGCGAAGCGGTCAGCCAGGAAGATAACCTGCGACTGCATGCCGGACGGCGTATTCTCCACACCTATTCCCATCCCTGCGGCGTAGTACTGGCCGTTGCTGGATAACCCGACCTTGATGCTGTACATCGCCTTCAGGTCCCCGTTGACGTTCGCAATGGCCTGCGCGTTGGTGGTGATCGCTGAAGTATGCCCGTTGACGGTTGCCGTGATGCTGTTTACCTGCGTGGCCATAGCCTGCTGGTAATCGGAGAACGTCTGGTTCAGGCTGTTGATGGATGCCTTGTTGCCGTTCACGTCAGTCTGCAAACTCAGCAGCGAGCGCGCCGTCGCCTCCTTCTCGTTGACGATCACCTCATCAATGCGGTCCAGCTGCGCGCTGTTACCGGCGACGGATGCAGACAGCGTTTTGCGCGCCGCTACCTGCGCCAGGTTGCCCTGAATAATCGCGATGGCGGAGTTCTTCACTCCTCCCGTCATGCCGTCCATAGACACGCTGATGTTATCGATTCGCTGACCCAGTGCGGTATCGGCCGTCGCTACTGTCTGCTCAAGCTCGTTCAGAGAAGAAGACACATCTCCGACCTTGCTCGACAGGTTTGTAACGCTGGTCTGAACCTTCCCGATATCCTGGGCATTTTGGGCAATTTTCTGCGCCTGTTGCTCCAGTTCGTCGTTGGCCTGTTTGATGTCGTCAGCCATGCCAGCAATTTTTTCATTGCTGTCTACCGCGTTCTCGATCAGGTCTTTGAACGTATCGGAGCCTTTCATGTCCTCCAGGATTGCATCGGTGATATCGGATACATCGATGCTGGCCTGCCCGCGCACCCAGTCGGTCCAACCGCTCTGATTCCCGATCCTGTCGACAAGCCGTGCCTGGTACCAGAATTCCTGCCCCGCCTTCAGCCCCATCTGTTGATAAAGTTTCTGCGGATACGGTACAGATGCCAAAAGCATCGGATTCGAGCCGTCAGCGGCAATGCTGTATTGCAGCTCAGTGCTCAGGGTGTCGCCGGTATTAGCCGGGAATCCCCAGGTGACGTTGATTCCGAATACGACGTCTTCGGAGGCCTTAAGCCCGACAGGTTTGGGTACCTCACCCGCGCGTCCCTTCAGGTGTGTAAGCGTGGAAGTTGCCCAGAGACTCGATGCACCGCCGGAGTTGATCGCGCGTACACGGACCAGATAATCCCCCTCGAAGATGCCAGGCACTTCGATATTGCGAAGACCGGTCTCCGGTACGTTAACCCACTCATTGTCGGCGCGCTTCCACTGCACCCGATAGGCTATGACATCCACCTGTGGTTTGCCGTTCTTGTCGACCGGCGCATCCCAGGATGCCGTCAGGGTAGCCACTCGCTGCCCCTGGCGCACTGCGTCATAGCTCGATACCGCGATATTGGTCGGCTGGTTAACGAGGCCGGTTGGTATCAGACTGATTGGCGGCGTGTCCAGGCGGGCATTGTTGTCGACCGCATCATATTTTGATGCGTTATATTCGGCCCCGGTGATTGTGAAGGTGTTTTCTTCATCATTAAATCTCAGGTTCGTAACGCGGAAGTATTGCAGGCGTAACTGCCCGGCATCGATGACGAATACAGCATTGGGTAACGGCGCTGCCGTGAAAGGAGTGGCAACCACCAGCTGCGTGCCGTTTACGGCCTGGATCACCCTGCTTTCAACGGTACCGCCCTGTGTGCGGATCATCAGTGTGTCACCCGCAACGGCACTGGTACCCCGATCGGTTGTAACAGCCTTCAACCCGGCGTTATATCCGGTTATACGCCCGCCATAAACACGCCCTGAAAGGCGTTCGTCGGCAAATGCAAACACGGTACCCGGCACGTAGACATAGCCATCAAGCCCGGTCTGTAGCGTAATAATCCGGTCGAGTGAGTTGGAATACACCGCCCACCCGCCACGGCGCTGTGCTTCGCTCTCGCGCGTACAGCCGATTGCGGTGATCTGCGTCTGCTTAAACTTGAACTGCTTAACCAGGTCCGGGAACATCACCGCTGTTGTGCGGTCCTGATAGTGATTGTCAGGGTCGCTGAAGTTAATTAGCGCGCTGGAGAAGCGGGTCTTTTCACTGCCGCTCGAGTAAACCGGTTTGCCCACCACCGAAGCGCGGGTAAGGATTTGCAGCTTCGACGTATCCGCCGGCATGTCCGAGACAACATTGAACATGTTGTTGCCCCAGAACGTCATGCCATTGAACCCTGCGGCGATGTCTTTGATTACCTGCCACGCATCAGCCTGCGACTGGATGTAGACATCAAACATGAAGCGCGGCTCGGTACCGTCGCCACCCTTCCCGTCAGGTACTTTCTGATCGCAACGCTGGGCAATACGGTAAAGCTCCCACTTATCCAGCATCTGCGCCGTGACGCGTCGGCCTAGTCCGAAACGCGGCTCAGTGAGCACATCGAACCAGATCCATGCTGGGTTATTCGTCCAGCCCCACTTAAACGTCCCGTCCCATGTGCCGCTATAGGTTCGGGCTATCGGATCGTAATTCGAAGGGATGCGGATAATGCGCCCCTTAGGTTTACAGGAAACCTTCGGGATATTGTTGAACGATTTGGCGTTGAACGACACATACAGCAGCGCCGTATGGGGATAACGCAGGCGCGCATCAATCACCTCAGTGATTGCCTGTACCTGCGTTTTATTCTGCAACATCTGGCTGGTGCTGTCGTCGGTGTCGCGTACCACGCGAATCTGCCAGCCTGTACTGGCTTTCGGAAGATTAATGCGATGGGTCAGTTCATAGAGAGAACTGAGTTTCTCTGTCACGGTTCTTGTCATGACCGTAGAGAACGCACCACCATCTACAGCAAGATCGATATGGTACTTTACGGTAGTGCCGACAATATCCCCGTCGTTTTCCTGCTGCTGCAAACCCGGAATACCAATGCGAACGAGCACAGCGTCAATCTGAGTGTTACTCAGCGCGCGCGTCCAGGGCGTGGCTTTTGTCAGAGATACGCCAACCGTAGTTTCGTTCTCCACTGCGGGAAAACCCGGAATCGGCGTCTGGGTCTGTGTTCCCGGCCGAAATTCCCAGGAAACGTTTTCAAAGTTCATTGTTCCGTCGGCGTTTCCCAGCGGCGTACCGTCCAGGAAAATGCTGGTCGCATCCAGACCACCAGCAAACTCACCTTCCCCGAGCGCCAGCAGCATGCGGCAGCGCGCCATTGACTGCGCCGAATCAGGTTGTTCTACAGGTGTGTGCTGCTTCTGGCTGCCACCCTTTGCACCAGTGATCGCTTCCATATTACATCCATAAAAAAAGCACCCGACTGGGTGCTTGATATTCAGAAAGGAGTTATCAGATGTCTTCGGCGACTATGCCAGCGCTGATGATGGCGCCGCCAATCTCACGGACGCCATAGAGAAGCGCGACCGGGTTTCCCATCGCAAGGGTATTCACTGAGCCACCAAAGGCATAAGAGGGTTTATTGTCAGGGTCGTCTCGCCCCTGTAACCCTTTGGGCTGGGGCGAAAGCATCTGGTAAATACCGCCGGCCATCATTGACGCGCCCGACATGATAAGTCCGGCCCCAAATGTCAAACCTACGCCCGTCCAGCCGGTTGCCACTCCAGTAATGACACCAGCAACAACCATCACGGCGCCGAGGATTGTCTGGAACATGCCGGCCTTCTTCGCCCCTTCCATAACTGGCGCTATGCGAATATCGCTATCGCCTGCCAGCTCCTGGAAGTCCTGCACGCCTATGTTGCGCTGACCGCGAAACACCGCGAAGGTCATGCCGTTTTTTTTGGCATTCATCAGATAGTCTTCCAGTCCGTCGAAATTGATGCACAGGGCTTTTACCGCTTCGGCAGATGTCTGCACTGCCAGTTTATGCACGCGCCCGAACCGGGCGCCCAGTGCCCCATACAGACGAATAGTGGTTAAACGCGCCATGGCTTTATCTCCTGCGGCAGGTCTTTGTGACGAACGCAGATCATCGTGCGGTCTTTGAAATAGCCTCGGGCATACGGGGTAATGCAGGAAGGCTGGCCGTAAAGGTGATGGAGCAGTTCACCTTCTTCAGTGATGATGCCCGCATGGTTCCACTTATCGGAATCAACCTGCATGATGACCATACAGCCAGGTGCCGGATCGCACTCGACGAACCCTTCCCGCTCCCAGTTTTCGAAATAGAGGTTGTCCGGGTACTGGCTTTCCCACCATGGGTAATCGACGCGAAAATCGTTCAGCGTGACGCCCTGGTTGGCATGCCAGTCCATAATCAGCCCCCAGCAGTCATTCGAGCCCAGGATAAACGGACGCCCAATAAGCGGCACCGCCTCCGGCATTATCTCGGCGTATTTATCGCTGTCAGGTGAGTAAATACCCCAGACCACGCCGGAGTTGTTGCACTGCTGGCGGTCCAGCTCGGACGGAATAGGCCGGGCACCGTCGCCCGGGTGGGAGTGGATCACGCGAATAATCGTCCCGATATCTTCGGCGTTAGCCCAGTGCTCGCCATCGATGCGAAAATGTTCTGTGGGATTTTCGTGCGTATTCGGCACGGGAATGTAGCGCTGGCGACGGCCAGACTGAATAACGAAGCCACAGCACTCACGCGGGGATTCCTCCAGTGCATGCGCCCGGATAGCTGCCATTATGGTTTTATTCATTGGTACGTCCGGTTATCGGATAAAGAGAACGGTTGCCGGGAAGCCACCAAAATCGAGGATTGCTGCGTCAGGGTCTGCCAGGCCAGCGCCAAATCGTTTACGGCAGTCACTGAGGCAACCGCCACATACATCAAGGGCAGGATCTGATACCGGATTCCCTTTCGCGTCGAAATACGCAGTGCCGTTATAGGTGCATCCATCGCCGCTACGATACTGACCGCGCAGCGCCCATTCACAAAGCGATGTGATCTGTCGGGTGGGGATCACAAGGCTCTGCAAATCGGCTGGGCTGCTGAGTGCCCAGGTAATCACCTCATCATCTTCGGAGGTTTTGGTGTCAAGCCAGAAGGTCTGAAGTGTGAACATTGACGAATCAGCTGTAGGGTTTACGCCACCAGGGTAATTTACGGCATCGAGATAGACCGCATAGGTATCGATAATGCTCACTTTTGCGTTAACCATGTCCTTAAATTGCAGGCACAACGCAGTGATATGGCCGTCAAGGTTTGAGACGCTGAGAGTGGGCTCCGCCGCCTGGTCTGTTGATAGCTCCAGGCCTGAAACCTGAAACGGCCAAAAATCGTAGATATTGCCACCGAAGACGATTGGCTTGGGTCCAAGCCTTTCTTCATCTCCATTGGCAGCATCAATTTCTTCCGGTGTATGGGGGAAAGGTGCGTAGTGGAATCGGTGGATCCCGCCACTGAACTCTGAGGCGTCAACTTCAACCAAGCGGACCCTGCCACCCGGCGCCAGCATAGCCGCCTGATCGACTAATGCCATTATGCGTACACTCCGTAAGCCCGTTTGATGGTGAACGTCAACTCAGCATATTTGCTGCTGATCTGCGTTTTACGAACCGAATCGGCTACGACGCGGTAAAGCCCCTTTTCTTCACCTGGCGGCGTAATGATGAAAGCCTTCACGGTATGAGCAAGGAGGAAATCACGAATCCTGTCCACTTCCGATTCGGCGCCTGTGTGCTTCATAGGGATCTGAATAGCCGTGCTGTTAATACCGTTATCAGCTACCTGCTCATAGCCATCACCGAACTGCGCCGCGCGAACTGTCTGGCTATATTCAATCGCGCCAGCACCGAGCTGTGAGCGCCAGCTGTATGTTTCAACTGCCATGTTTACTCCATAAAAAAACCCGCCGAAGCGGGTTGTAGTGTGGTGTTCAAGAAAATGAATAACCCGCTAATCAGCGGGTTATTCTAGGTAGGTTTCAGTTGGTAGTCTGAAGGGTGGGTGAGCAGAGTAATCCACAATCTTAACTGTGTCTGCTTCTTTCCTAGCGTAATGTAGAACATACTCCGAAGTCTGATCACCGAATTGTTTGGTAGTATCATATTCAATAATTCCAATATGATAATGCCACAGGCAATGAAGACGGACATACCTAACTTTTTGAACAAAAAGTGGATCGTTTTTATCTACATCCTCAGAGAATTTATTTCTCCCTGGTAGATTAGCAAACCCTTCATCTTGAACTTGCTTCGCAAATGAGAGAATTTTTGCTCTATCTGGCAAAGGGTAATGCTGAAGTTCTCGAAGAAACTGCCTTCCAAAAGCCACATTCATTCAAGGTTTAACCCCATAAGCCAAGCATCTAGCTCTTCAACAGTGTTCATGTCTGATGGCATTACAACTTCGTCACATTCAACCCTTGAAGTCATCTTTGCAAGATCAAAATTAAAACCATGAGGTTGCGAACTGATAACAAAGTTTGTGATTGCACCAGTACCAATAACTTCAGCCTTTGAAGAAACAGAAGCAAACACAGTCCAAACTTGAGGTTTTAAAGCTAAACCAGGCATAAGATTTGCTTCAGTACTTGAGAAGGTCATTATATTTGTCATTTTTCTTCTCCTTTTACCTTGAGGGCCAAACCAAGAGCATCATAGAGAGCTCTTGCTCTGGCATCGGTCATCGTAATGGACGCAACTTTTTTCAGCACGACTTGCGAAGATGAAGGCTGTCCATTCTCATCAGCATATGATTCTATAAATTCACGCATGAATCCAAAATTAACATGACTGCTGCTTTGTGCCTCATAGGTGGTAATCGCAGCAACTTCAGCATAGACATCAACGAAGCTTTCAGAAACCTCAATGACCTTTACTGGTTTAGTCATCGCGTATGATCCAGCCATTTTACGTTTCCCTTAGCCTGCTCAATACTAAATAGTTAAATTCATTGAAAATGTGTACTAATTCGACCGTTCTATAGAAGCACTAAACGAATAATGCACACCTAATGCTCGAAAGTGTATTACCTCAAAGGTAATCCTTCAACCATTGGTTGAATTAAGTGCTTATCAAATGCCCTCAAATCCCTCCTCAAATAGTTCAAAACTGCCATGTACCTGTACACCTCTTAGAATTGCGCATCATGTAGCGCGTTTGGATGCGTTTGGGAGGGGGTGAAATTTACATTTTTTTAGTCGGAAGATAACTGTCGAATGCTGATATCCCTCCAGCCCCTTGAGTTCAAATGTAAAAAGCCCCGCATTTGCGAGGCTTGTTGGGCTATAGGCCCGGGAGGGCTTGGTCTGTGGTTAAAATGCAGTTGGGTAGATCCCAAATTCTGAACCAGAGCCGTAACCTATCCTGTAAGTTAATACCCTACCTTCGATTACTTTACCTGCCTGTTCACTCATTCCCCCACCACACATTCCTTTTGGCCACGCGCTGAAGATGTGATCCCCCAAGGTGGGGTAGATTGTGATTTTTTGTTCAGGGTCAAGATCGGCAACTTCACGCCCATCGACATAAACCCTCGTCAAACAAGCACTCCCCACATAACCAGAGTCACGTTTAATCACAACCTCCCCGGTGCCAGCCTTTTTCGTGAAGAGAGTGTTATCAAGAATTTGTTTCGCTGGCGCTGGCTTAGCCTGCTCAGTTGAAATTGGCTTGGTGGCACACCCAACCAAAGCGATGATACCCATAACCAAAATAAGTTTCTTCATGTCCCTATCTTCCCTCGGTGAAAGCCCGGACTAATCCTAACAGTATTCGGTCAATGGAAAAACCCGGCGAAACTGGCTACCTGCCTTTACTGAAGTTATAGATCATGCCGCCTGGTTTCAGGTGCTTCTGGATAACCTGCAACGCAGCGTTCTGCATTTCATCGGCGAGCGCACGGCCCATAGCATCACCGGAACTGGATGTTTGGGTTGTGACCGAACGACCAGCATCAACGTTAACGGTGGTATTAATAACCGGAGCCATACCGCCACCGCCCTGGGCGCGTACGCCCAACCGCCCGGCAGAATCCCGAGTAAGTGGCATGATTGCTTCAGCGCCGGCCTCTGCGAATACACCGCCCTTCGCAAACTTCGATGCGCCCTGGAAAGTAAAATACTGGGGAGAGTCGTATACCCCATTAACGTACTTACTGAGCCCGGGCGAATCATAAACACCGCCTTTAGCGTTAAAAGTTAGGCCAGCGGCAGCGTTCGCGTAAGATCCCCCTGGTGTGCTCCCGCCTTTGCTGCCACCGCTTACCCAGCCCATCGCGGCTTGTACTGTATAGGCCACTATAAGTTGGTTGGTTATCTCGAGGATCATCTTGAGCATAGATTTGCCGAACTCTTTAACTGACGCGGTGCCAGTTGTCATCAGCTCAGTCAGCATGTTGCTCAAGCCGGTCAGCGTGGAACTGGCAACATTCTTAACGGCGTCGTAAGTGTTCGTGGCCGCATCCAGATATTCATTCCAGCCACTTACCGCACCTGCTTTCCAGTCGCCCCGTAATTTGTCCTCTTCGGCATAATATTTCCTGAGAGCCGCCAGTTCTTTTTTATAACCGGCATCGTCAAGCTTACCGCCACCGTTGAGCCAGCCCTGGCGAAGCTGCGCCTCTTCCATCATGCGCTGCGTTTGCCGACTGCTGAGGCCTGCACTATCACGCAATGCATCGGTTTTTTCCGTCATCTGCGTGACGTATTTATTCGCCTGCTGCGCCAGGCCGTTAATCTTCTGCTGCGCCTCTACTTCCTTGTTCTTCTGATCAACCACCTTGGCGGCGTTCAGAATCGCCTCACGGCTCGACAGTAAAGATTTTTCCTGAGCAGTCAGCGCGCGGGTTTTGGCTGCCTCATCCAATTCAGCAAATCGAGATTGCTGTTTACTGAACTCGGTGTTTTTAGCGTGGGTTTCTCCTGTTTGTCGGAGGGTCTCGAGCGTTTCAGTTAACGTTCTGGCCTGGGCGCGATAGTTCTCCAGGGTGCGATCGCCAGCTTCCAGAGTGGCTTTCGCCTCTTTGGTCTTTTTGGCTGAGTCCTGAGCAAGCTTCGAAACAGCATCCTTAGTTTGCCGATCAACTGAGCCTGTGCCTTTTACACCACCAGGACCATTCTTCGCTTCCTCCTCCCATTGCCACTGGGATTTACTGAGATTAGCAATGTGCTTATTGTACTCAGCTGTAAGCTGAGTATATTCCTTGCTTGCAGCCTTTCTGCTCTCGGCAACGCTCTCAGCGAGCCCATCAAACCCCATGGATTTGATGAGAGTTTCCCCGCCCGGTAGTTTGTTAGCAATATCCGTGAAACCGGTAATCATCCCCCCCATAATTTCAAGGGAGACCTCTTTCATCTTGACGAAAAGGGCTTCAAACGAAGTGCTCAATAACTTGAACACCTCGATAACCTGATTGCCCCAAGCCCGCACAGTAATTCCGATTTGGCCGAAACTGTCAGAGGCGAATGCTTTTAGCCCAGTCCATGCTTTGCCAATATTGTCCGTTGCCTCAATAGTCTCCTGTGCGCGTTTTTCCATGACGCCAGCAAACAAGTTAATGGCTTCAGTAACAGCCGCCTGCTCACCCTTCTGCTTACGAAGCTGGATGATGTGCTTAATCATGGCCTCATCAACGAAACCATATTGCTCATTGAGGCTGGCCAGCCCTTTAACCGGGTCGCTGACAATCTTGCCGAAGTCGGACATTGCCGTTTTGGTATCGTTTCCGGCCTTACCCATGAGGGTGATGGCCGTTGCGATCTGCTTCATCTGGCTGGCGGTATATTTGCCAGTATCGTTCAGTGTAACCAGCGTATCGACGGTGGAACTGATCGATGTATTAGTCTTGCCGGCCACCTCCTCAGCGGCTTCGTTGAGCTGCTGCATTGAAGCGAAGCCAGCACCTCCCATCATGATGACCGAGCGAGCTACCTGGTCGAATTGCTCTGATGAATTGTATGCCGCGGCAGCCAGCAGGCCGATCGTACCAATCAAACCACCAAGTGCGATCGTGGTTGGGTTAATCATCCCAGCCATACTGCGGATGTATTCGCCGACACCGGACAGCGCCCCCTGAACCGATCCGAACTGGTCTTTAATCTGCCCGCCCTGTTGCAGCAGAATCAGGAACGGAGACTGGCCGCCAGCCAGCTGCGTAGCGATATCGGTGAACTGTGCCGGAAGCGTACGCATCGCTGCGCTGTACTGGCCAACGGAGATTCCAGCGCGCCGGGCAGCAGCTTCCTGCCGGGATAGCGCCTCTGGCAGTACGTCAGCGACACCAGAGAGGCGCTCACGCGTCTGGTTAAGGATTGTGTTGAAGTGCTCGAACTGCGCGCCGTTAATGCGCCCTGCTTCGAAATGGGCTACCAGCTGTGCGTGTTGCTCATCCAGTGAATTAAACGCACGAATCGTCGGGTCGATTGAGCCCAGGAGATTCTTTAACGCGGCGGACTGCTTCTCTGCCGCCTGAGTGGCTGCCAGTTCTGCCTGGGCCCGCGCCGCTGCCTCGCCGGTGTCGGTCAGCTTAAGCCGGGTATCGTCCAGGATTTTTTGATAATGAGTAAACTCCTCAGTATCGAGTAACCCCTTGCTATGAATTGTCCGCAGTTTTTGCTGCTGATCATCAAGCTTACCTAAGGCTGCGAGAGTTGGATCTATGCTTTCAAGCAGCCCCTTGAAGGATTTTTGTTGCTCCCATAAAGCCGCTGCGCTCTGCTTGCCGGCATCGGCCCCAGCGCGAAACACGCTATTTAAATCATCCGCTTTATCTACGGCGCCCGCCGCCGCCTCGCCGAGCCTATCCAGTTCATTGCTGGCTGTTTTCAGGTCGGATACATCGGCCCGCAAAGTAATCGAGGCGATTTGGTCTGTCATTATTTCGTCTCCTTATGCATTACCTTGAGAGCCTCGCTTTCCATAATTTGAAGGTCAGCCATGCAGGCCGCCGCATCCTCAACCCCGTGTAACTTGAACATCCAGGGGAGAACGTTGTAATCAAGGCCGGTCGCCCCGCTCGCGCCGACTCGCCACTGGGTCGCCAGGGAAGAGAAGATGGTGAAGGACCTCCACACCGAGGGCAGGATCCCCACCTCTTCCTCCACGTCCTCAGGCGTCAAACCAAAAGCGCTCAGCTCCGCGAGCGTCGGTCCCGGCGTATACAACGCTGCGGCGACCTGCCTCAGTTTTTTTCGCGAATCCCCATCAGCTCTTTGGTGTACGCCATGCCGATGCTGTCAAAAGCACGCGGATAGTTTTGCAGGAGAACAATAACGTTTTCGCGGGTGAACTCGTCAGGAAGAGCCCATCCTTCGACAATTTCCATGAGGTAGTCAGCTTGCGGCTCGATAACAGCCTTTTTACCTTCCGCAGCCTTTTGCATCTTCGCATCCATGGAGCGCAGCTCTTCAAGCGTTTTATGGCGGAAAGTGAACGTCAGCTTGCCGTCTTCGGCACCAGCGCGTGGAATGTTCGCGGTCACAGAAAAAGTTGGGTTGGGGATCAGAGAAAATTTGGTCATTACGGTTCCTAAAAAAGACTTTGGTTTCAGTAGCGAAGAAAGCCCGGCGTACCGGGCTTGAGTGGTTAGCTGACCGTGACGGCGCAAGCAGCAGAGGTGATAGTTTTACCCGCGGCATCAGTGACTTCACAGGTATAAACACCAGCATCACCGGATGCGACGGACGAAATGTTGAACGTCGATGCGGTTTTGGCCGGAATAGCGGTGCTGCCTTTCTTCCAAACGTAGGTGTAAGGTGCTGATCCGCCCTTCATTACGACTGCCAGATCCAGCGCTGCGCCTGTGGCAACCGACTTGGTGGCCGGCAGGTCAGTCAGGAACGCCAGCGGCGTCACGGATGAATCGGCAATCGGGTAAATCTGCATGTCCGACTCGAAGTTCATGCGCGCCTCGTTACTTTCCACGGCGTTGATTTCCGTGCGCGGCACGCGCTGGAACGAGACTTTGGCTGAGTAGAAACGATCGGCTTTGCCGCGTGGGTTATGGAACCAGACCGCGGTGGTGTCGCTGGAGTCATCCAGGTCAATGAGGCGTTTGTAGATCGCCAGTTGAGGGTCATGTGCAAAGGTGTAAACCTGAACCACCGCGTTTTTAAACGTTGGGATGGTTCGCGCTTTGTCATCTTCCAGGAACTGCACGCTGATGGTCTGCTGGTCACCACCTTCAGTTGATAGTGTCATCACCTGAGGCATGGTGATCCATGAGTCGATTTTGCGCAGCGTGCCCGCGCCAGTGCCTGCCGGGAATTTGGTGGTGTCGGTAGTATCGAATGCTTCCAGCACGATTTTATTACTGGTCACCGATTTGACGCGCAGCACCATGTTATCGAGCTTTAACCAGCCGGAACTCACCTGAACTACGTCACCGGCCAGAATGCCGGAGGCCGATGCAACGGTCAGTTCGCATTCCGTCGCGTTAGAGGCTGCGGTAAAGGTGATTGGGGCTTGATAGGCCTTGGCCACGTTCACACGCGAGCCGTTAGGGATTGCGAATGCCATAGCACTCTCCTGAATTTAGGTAATAAAAAACCCGCCTTCTGGCGGGTCAGTAGTCAGCGCGGTACTGCATGCTGACGGGAATGGTGTAGGTTATGGAGCCACTGGACCCGTTGGGCGCCGAGGTTGGCCGGTCCTGGATGGGTTGTCTCACCTGCGGCGGCCCGTTGATGTAAACCGTCAAATCACCGGCCACCAGCGGCAGTCCCTCAGGGAATGCATCTGCCACCGACTGAGCCAGCCCCCTCGCCTGGCTCACGCCTGAGCCTGCGGGAGTAATGATGTTTACCTGAAAGATCCCCTGATAGGTACGCATCAGACCTTCTATGTCCTGACCTACAGTTTGTGCAGGTAAAACATAAACACGGGCGTATGGCGCATCCGGTGGATCAAATACGATATTCGGCCAGGCGATCGGCAAGCCGAGAGAGGCCGAGATTATGGCTACCCGGCTCTCCAGCAGGTCAGCTATTCGCATGGACTGATCACCGACCATTGCGTACCTCGCTCATTGCCTCCCGGAAATATTGCGCAGCATCCAGTGCGGTCAGTCCGACCATGCCGCCGGGCGCCTGATTCGAATGACCATTCTCCAGCGCCTGGGCATATGGCAGGTTATTGGTAAAGTAAATCGAGTTCACCTGCCCCACCCGGAACACTTCGAGCACCGCCAGCCCGCGGGTGTTAGAACCCTGCCCGGAAGCATCTGGGGTATCGTTCGTCTCTGTAGGCTGGCTGTCGAGCCCCACATACCAGTTATTTTTGAATCGCCCCCCGACATAACCCTCTGGCTTTTTGATGTCCATCGAATCGTTGACACGCAGGCCTCGCCTGAGCCGCCCTGCTTTTGTAAGGTTGGCCGGATCATCACGTAGCGCCGCGTTATGCTCTCGCACCGCGGTGTTATAGGCTGATGCCGTCTGGTTTACCTGCCAGATTTCTGGCTGCCCGACAGGTGACATGTCCACCAACCGCCCGAGGATTTTGATACCCGTCCGGCGTACCGCCTCCTCAATCTCCTGCTTTGAACCATCTACGAACAGCTGAATGGCAGCCAGGAACGGCTGATTTGCAGAACTAGTCATAATCAGGTCCTCAGCTGGATGTTGTAGGAGATCAGCACATCTGCGGGCTTAACCGGATTCGGCTGAACCACGCGCCACTTTTTGCCGTCGATATCAATGAGGTCGCCAATGCGCACTTCCGTTTCAAACGTGGCCGCCAGTTTCTTATCGCCCGTAGCAATCAGTGAACCGTCGATTTCACGCGTGGAGTATTCGGTGATAACGCCGGTAACGGTCGCTGTAATAGGCTCGGTGATAACCTCTTTCCCGTACTGATCGCGGGTGGTGGTTCCGCCGCGAGTCAGTTGGTAGGCTTTGCCGTTCTCCGTCAGCAGCCGCGTTGCCGTGGCGCGCATGCGGCGATAGTCGATTGCCATGCTACCCCCTTTCGATCCGGACCTGGTTGCCGCCCACCACAAGCCCGCGCAGCGAGGAATAGAACCAGGGGAATGAAGGAGTGGCCTTATTCGTTCCCGGCTCGTACTGCACAGAGACGGCCCCCTGTACGCTCTCAGCTATGACCGCGCCGCCACCGGAGACCGACGGCGTGAGATCAATCTCCTGCGACTCGATAGCCAGGCGGCATTGGGCATCAATCAGGCGCTGTGGAATAGCATCATCCGGCAGGTCCACACCATCGAAGCGTACGCCGGAGCGCGGCCAGGATAGAGGCTGAGATGCGCTGGAGCGCTGACCACGCCAGGACCTGCCTTCCAGAAAGTCCATCGACTGCATCAGCATCTGGCTACACTCGCCATCTTCGGCAGGTACGGTGTATCCGCGCGCCGCTGCAAAGACCCGCAAATCGGACACGCTGGCGTAGCTGTTAAAGTCCGGCGAGTGGGGATCGGCAACCAGCATGGTTATTCCTCCAGACGCCAGTCCAGCGCCAACCAGTTATTCACTTCGTCAGGGTGAACATCTGCGCGCAGCGGGCCGCCTGGGAATTCTGGGGTGTCGCGAACCATGACCACCAGCTCAATACCCTGCTGTTCCTGCTGCTGTTCCTGCTGCTGTTCCTGCTGCTGTTCCTGCTGCTGTTCCTGCTGCTGTTCCTGCTGCTGTTCCTGCTGGGCAGGGTTATTATCAGCAGTCTGCTGAGCTGCAAGCTTTTCCGCTTCACGCTGCGTGCGCTGTTCTTTTGTTAATCCGGCCATCAGGCCTCCTGAATAACAAAGGGGCCGAAGCCCCTGGGTTAACCCATGATGATGGTGGAATGTTCAGGCTGAACGGAGGCTACACCCCACGCCACACCAACCTCGTAACGCACCTGACGGTATTGGCGGTACAGCGCGATCTGGAAGGTAATACCAGAGACCGGATCGGTTACGTTCATCACGTCATCAGCGGTATCGCCGCCTTTTGGCATGGCCGGGGTACGGCAAGCTAGCAGGAATGCGTTACGGTCAAAGGCAACGTTTGGCACGAACTCGCTCAGCACAGTGACAGTTGCCTGATCTGCCAGATCCTGACGCAGGCCAGGTGCGCCGATGGTGATAGTTGAAGAGGTTGCCGCTACAACCATGTACTGGTTGTCATCACCATCGAACTTCACTGCGGTCCCGGCAGCAATACCGCCAGTGCCAGCGGAGATAGCAATAATGATGTCGCCCTCTTTCTTCTCGCCATTGACCTTATAGCCCGTCGCCGTGCTTTTCGCGGTGCGCTTGATGTTGGCGGATTCGTGCAGGTTAAAGCCCATCACACGACCAATGATGCCTTCACGCAGCAGCTGATCGGTACCGGCTTCGTTCGCTTTGAACAGTACGGACTGTTTACCACGGATTGACGCCATCGCTTCGCCGCCCAGTACCATGCGCAGGTCAGTGGTTGGTGCGCCGTTATCAGTCAGCACCTGCCGAGCGTTCGCCGCATCAGACAGGTCGTCTTTGACACTGAACGGTGTATCTTTTGGAGCACCAACAGCGCGGGAAGACTTATAAGCCAGCGATGCCAGGTCAGCATCCATTTCGTTGCTCAGTGCGCGGAACGCCTGAGAAAACTGGTCAGCCAGGACAATGTCATAAGTGCCTGATGGCCCGATGGCAAGCTGCTCTTCACCATTCCATTTGACCGGGGCCATTTTGGATTTGGTGATTTTCACGTCCACGGTACCAATGTTCTGATCACCGTCGTTTGGCGCGGTTGCCGCCGGAGTGATATCAACGGTGGTGGTTTTTGGTGCTACCGGTGCGGTCACGGTTTGGTCTTTGGCCGCGGCATCGGCTTTAGCGTTACGGGCCACCGCCGGGATAAAGCCCACCTGCTCACGGGATACGCGGTTCAGTGCCGTGTAGATGGTCGGGATCAGGCCAGTCAAAGTGTTGGACATTTATTTTTCCTTTCGATTAATCAACGATGCTCGTGCCGCCGCCAATCGCAGCCTGTTGTTCAGCTGGTGGCAGGGCGTCAAAAGCAGCGCGTTTCATGGTTTTCTGCCCGGCCTGATGCTGCGACTGGTGAGAACCACCGCCGCTGTTGCCGGACGATTTGAGGATGTAGTCTTTCTGCGGGTGCGACTCGACCAGAGATTCCAGCGCTTCATCGAAGCTGGCCAGCTCGCCGGGCTTGGTGCGGGAGAACACCTTATTGCCCTGGCCGTCGTAGGCCACAACCTTGCCGTCTTCGATTTTGAAGTTCTGCCCGAAGTACGAACGCACGAACTCACTGGGGATCGCCATCTTCTCCGAGATGAATTTGGAGCCACCGAAGCGGCCGCCGATCATCTCGTCGTAGAGTTGAGTTTCCAGTTGCTGGGTCTTGCTGTTCGCCTCTTCGAGTTGCTGTTGGAAAACTTTGGTGATCTCCGCCTTTACCTGGTCAACGGCACCAGCATCGATCAGTTTTTTCTGGTCGATTTTGGTCATCATTTCCAGGGCTTCGAGCGCCTTGGCCGGGTCGGTGATGCCAGAGAATTTCGCGAGATTGGCTTCCGCCGCTTCCTTCGCTTCACGGTGAGTTTTCGCCTCACCATTCAGGGAGGTGATTTTGGTCATCGCTGCGACCGCATCAAACGGGATCTCTTTGCCGTCATCATGGACGTACACAGGCATACCGTTTTCAACGACCACATTTCCGTTAGCATCAAGTTTCAGTTTCATTATTTTTGCTCCAGCCTTCCGGCCATACGTAATGGGTCATCCGACCCGGGCACCGCGTCGCATCCGCTCAGCGGCAGGCATAAAAAAAGCTGCCCGGAGGCAGCCTGTTAGATAAATTCGATGGTTATGTAACCGCGCAGCTTGCGGGAGTAAATTTCACCCCGCTTTCGCTTGTGGATCCGTAACGGGTGTGGATGAATACAGGCGATACCACTTTTGACATCAGCCCATACACAGCTCTTTATCTCATTGCCATTAACGAACACCCTTCGCCTTCCACGACCATCTCCAACGTAGTGAAAATCTTCGTTACGCATACCCTATTCCTCAAACGCCGACGCATCCACGCGGCGCAGTTCGTCCAGGGTCAGAAACTCCCCGGCATCATTGAACATCTCAGGCACGGTGATTTTGCCGTCACGCAGCATCCGCGCGCGAGTAACGCCCAGCACCTGCTCCTGCCGTGCGTACGGTTGCCTGACGAGCCATTCGGCATAGCTGGTATGCGATGGCACCTGTCCATCCATCGAAGCGCGTGTGGCGCTGCTCAGTTCGCCAGAGGCTATCTGCAATTCCTCCCACGATTTAGTGATCAGAATTTCGCATGAGCGACAGCAGAAATGAATTTTGCCGGGCCCGCGCAGATATGGGATTGCATGGCCCAGCGGCTTACCATCGAGCGAATAAAGTTTGCGATCTCGGATGATGCACCACTGACTGGTATGGGTGTCCAGCGTCGAAGACCACTGCTTGGCCTTTACGATATCGCTGTTGGCCAGTGCAAATTCCTGGCGCGCTGTAGCGGCCACATGGTTCACCGCCGTGCGGGTTACTACTGCAAGGTCACGACGTGAAACATTTATAACCCCGTCCTGGCGGTGGAGTTGCGGTGTGCCGGCGACCCGCTTCACAATCTGCTCGACGGTTTCACCCTGAAGAAATCCGGTGCGCACGGCACTGGTAATTTTTTCCAGCCGATCCGATTCGAGTTTCTTGCCCCACTCTTTCAGCAACCTCCCCTGGAACGGCTGCGCCACCGCAGCAGCATAGACCTGTTCCGGGACAATGCTTTGCAGCGGGACGTGCTTAAGCACCTGACCGGGAATGAGGCTGCTGAACAGGTCAAACTGATACCCGGTCTCATAATCGGCGTAACGCGTCAGTTCGCGCATCAGAGCAGCATTGACCGGTTCGTAGGCCTGCTGGTTTAGATCGCGCACACCAGCCAGTAGCGATGCAAGGCGACGCGCGCTGTAGGTATCAGCGCGCTTACCCTCCAGCAGAACAAGCAGCCGGGCAGCCAGATCAGCATCCATCCTGTTAAGCAGCGCCACCATTCGCCGGGCTACGCCCGTCCCGTAGCGCGTCACGTAAAGTCCGTGAGCTATGGTCTCGTCCTGCAACCTGTCGTTTACCGAACGAGCCATATCACACCTCGCCCGGTGGCGGTTCAGTCAGAGATGCTGACTCAGCAAGCAACTCGCTCAGAACCACATCGGGCTCCGCGTCGGCATCAATCAGGTTGAGTTTTTGCAGGGCTTTGATTGCATCGATACGGCGAAGGTCACCGCCCTGACGCAGCGACTGAATGGCCATCGCCGCTGGTGGATTAAACTCTTTCGACTCGACATCAAGCTCGGTGCGCACGTCAACGTTGCCGCCTTCCGCTTCACCGATGTACTCAGCCATGATTTGCAGGATATTGTCGATCGCATCTTCCAGGCTTGTCGCCATGGTGTAGAGCGGTGACTGCTCCTGCATTTTCTCTTCAGAGGTCTGGTCTACCGATTTAGTTGAGGTGTTTTCGGTGCGCAGCAGCTTCGCACCCGCCTGTCGCATCTGCTCCACCAGCTCTGCCAGCGACTCTTTGCCAGCACCGATGGAGGAACCGGTATGCTCGACGTATTCCAGGCCCTGCCTTTGCCGATCGGAGAATGACGTGGCAGAGGATGAGCCAATCACCAGTTCTTGCCCCTCTTCCAGCCCGAACACCGTGAGCAACGGCACCCTAGCGACATGCAGAATGTTGTCCTGCTCGCTCTGGCTCTGCCAGTGCTTAATGTTCAGCAGGGCCATATTGAGCAATGGAGGTGAACCACACATAAACCCGGTGCGTTTGGTGTAGAGCGTAACCAGAGTGATATCCTGGCGGGATGTCTGCCACTCCTCGAATAGCGCCCAGTTCGCGGCACCGTCAGCATCTTTAGCCTTGCGGTAAATTTCCACCTTTCCGGGTGTCAGGTATCGGATTTGCTCGACTTTGGTCTGGCCGAAGTCGTCGCCGTCTTCGACCACAACCTCTTTGATACGCAGCGCAGTCAACACCACTTTGCCGTCCACCATTTTCGACTTCCAGCCAATTACCTGGCGTGGATTGAGCATGGTGACATAGGGGCGCGCGCCGGTAGCTTTCTCTTCCGCTTTGGTTTTCACCTTTTCGGTGTCCACCCTGGGATAATCCACCAGCGCGTGCGAGAGGCCATACTGCATCGCCAGACCAAAGAATGCCTGAGCCCAGACGTCCAGGCGCGTCCCTTCAAGGTCGAAGTTTTTCGCATACTCTCGCAGCTGATCCGGCACATTCTCGGCAAGCTTAATGGGCTCGGCGAATACACGCCCGATGTTTTGCTTAATGGTCTCTTCGTAGGCTGGCAGAAGCGTGGCCACGGCCAAACGTTTTTTGTAGTCCTCCCTGTCTTCTTTTGGCCAACGCGGTAGATATTGCTCGCCCAGCTGTCGCATATAGAGCGTGCCGCCCATCAGGGCATCGTTGATATCCCACGCCTCGACCATGTTCCCATAGTCCAGATTGGGTGTTGAAATGTCAGGCATGGAGTTAGAGCCTCAGATTGGTGACTTTGCCGACTCTCTTCGGCGGTGAATGCAGAACGGCATATCGGGTAGCGTCCCAGTCGTGATCTTCCTGTTGGGTATCTACATCGTCGGGGTTTTTACTGTCGCGCACGAGTACCGGCACACGGCTGATCCAGCCACGGCAGTAGTCGAATACGTAAAATGCAGGTTTCTCCGGGATGCCGGATTCCAGTTTCTTACCTTCATTGACAGCTTCGAGCATATCGGCAAACAGAGCGGCGCCGTTAACGCGCGATCCCGGCTTTTTGTTTGCCTCAAGCCATTTAACGCCCTGGGACTCCATCTTCTGCGCAATGGAGAGTTCATCATCGCCTGTATTGTAAATGGCGCTGTCAGCCGGGCCCGGTGTAACCTTCTTGCAGATGCCAGGCATGATGTTCAGTTGCCCCTGCGTCACCCCGTTAAGCTTGATTTCGTCAGGCTCGGCAAGTTCATCGCCCACCAGCCGTTTATCTACCCAGGCCACGCCCTTAGCGACGTTTGTTGATGACATATTGAGGCCTTTGTTCAGCTCGTCCGGTGGGCAGCCGTACCACTCGCCAATAAGAATCAGCGTCCCAGCAGGCGGGCAGAACAGGCGGCCATCAGGCAGTTCTGCGGCGGTTCCGTCGGATCGTGCCCACCACAGGTTGGAAAACGGTTTCGATTCGCCCCAGTCATGCGAGCGGTCGACCGTCCAGCTATCCGGTATGCGGAATGGCTTGATGACATGATGCGAGGCGTTCCACAGATGGTCGAAACGTCCGCCGCTGGTAACATCCCACGAGCCCTCAACCCACGCCTTACGGCGATTCGGGTCTTTGATGGCCATCAGCGTTGCGATGTACTGCGGATCGAGGTACGGGTTCTCTTTGAACGAGCCGTGAATCGCAACGCGGGTAAGCGTGACGTCTTCTTCCCGCTCGGTCTGCGGGTTGAACACTTTCTGTGTTTCGCGAATGATAGTGCCGCGCGGCGCCGGCTCAATGAAGCGCTTCTTCACCCAGGTATGGCCTATGCCGAACGGGTTGGTCGTGCTGAACGTCTCCAGCGGGATCGGCCTCAGTAACTTGCCATTCTCCAGCGGGTAGTTTTCCGGCCTGAACGATGAGCGGCGGCAGGAGAACATCATTTCGTAGAACTCTGGAGACTGCTGTTTCGTCAGCTCGTTAAAGCCGATGAACGGGAATTCCTGCCCGTGGAAATCCCAGTAGTCGTCCGCCTCTTTGCCGAAGCGGAAGAGCAGTTCCTCGCCAGTAGGCCATACCCATCGCAATTCGCTCGCAGATGACAGATAGCGCGCGCCGTCGTTGAACAGGCGAAACATACGCTTAGACTGCGTAATGATGTCGGCAAGGTTCTTATATTCGGTGTCGAAGATGACGCCGCGCCAGAACGAGCCATAGCCCACGCCGACATTGCGCCGGAACCTGGCTAACTGCGCAGCGGTTTTACCCGGTCCACGAGTGCCTTCGAACAGAATTTCGTTACACGGGCAGCTCAGCGCCAGAGACTGAGATCCAGGCAGTGGCTTCCATACAGCTTTGTAATTCATCCACCGAGCACCCCGTCCTGTTGTTTTTGCGCTGCTGCTTCCCAGTCGTCTACGTTATCGCAGGACGGTACCGGCATAATGCTGTGGGTTGCAGTGACCTTCTGCTCCACCTGCTCTTTGAATGCCTGTACACGTACATGCTTGCCAAGCAGTTCGAGATTTTTAACTTTGTCAGGCCACTTAATCTTCTTGAGGATGGTTTCCGTCGTCTCCTCGTCGAAGTTCTGAATGGTGGTGCTAACATCCAATCCGGTAAGCGTTGTTCGCCATGACTTAGGCCACATGCTGATCGCCTTTAGGCTTCCGTCGTCGTTAAGGATGTCCAGAACGTCCATCTGGTCGATCTCAACCAAGCGCCGGAGCACATAATCAGCATCAATGCCCACATCCTCATTGCGCTTACTCATGAGTTCGGCGATTCTGTTTTGGATGACAGGTTTTGACAGGTTCTCGGATGCGGTACGGTTTGCAGTTTTGACGCTGTACCCCGCCCGAATAGCCGCTTGCGTGGCGTTTAAATCGATGAGGTACTCGCGACAAAACATCTCTTGTTTGTCTGTGAGTGCCATATGAATTCCTAAAGGAGATGATAATGAGCAACGTAAAGATTTATGCTGGTTTGGTTAACGGTGACCTAATGCCAATCATTGAAAATAAAACCTCAAAAGAGATCGTTACTGCCTTCACAGGTGATGACACTGGCGCGCCACTGACATCTGTGACGATTGAGGTGATTACCGAAAGTGGTTCAAAAGTCAAAATTTACATACCAAATAGTTCAGCTCAGGCAAGTGTTTCAGTGGACGGAGAACGAGTTTAAGCTACAACAGTTAACCGCTGCTGAAGCTCGCCCCAGTCCGGTTTTGCCATGCTTACTCCGATAAAAAAACCGCCCTGAGGCGGTTAGATTAAGTCTTCGCGTTTTTCATATTCATCAATGTGATAAAGATGTATGAATTTTTCGTCAGGCCCACCAAAAATTTGTGTTATCGATTCGCCATCCCTGCCCGCAACAATTACATGCTTTTCATGTTTGCCGGGCATGAAAGATGCTTTTACAACATGTTCTAAGTGATGTTTGAACTGGGCGTGAAGCTCTCTTTCTTCCTCAAAAGGAACATTTTCAGTTAGTTCAAAATAACGAAATGCCATATCCACCTCCCATGTAATGAGAAGTCATCATTAATGGATTTTTGTAGCATGGCAACACCAAATTTTCTCGGACTCCATTATCAAGCCCACCAGCGGGTAGGCTTTGTAATGGCTACGAATCCACCGCGTTATGCAGTACTTCCTGACGGGCAATATGCCCGTAGCGAGAAACCGTCTTTCCGTTCTGGTTCATCACATAGGCGACCTCGCCGGGTTTCAGGAATACATTTTTGTCCATTCCCGATACCGCGATGCTCTGCTGCCCCGGATTGAACCCTACACTCAACCCGCAATGAATCTCTTCACCGCCACCTGGCGACATTACTTTTACTGTTAACATGCTTCTTCTCCTGCTTCTTCTGGGAATAAAAAAGGCCGCCCATTGGCAGCCTTTTGACGTTAGAGATGTTACTTATGAGGTATGACATGGTTTACAGCAGTAGTAACACCCGTTTGATTTTGAATAATGCTTCTTAGCTTCCGTGACAGCTGGACGACATGTGTCGAAGATACCAAGGAAAATGCGATTCTCTGTCGCAGGCATAAATGCGCATCCTGTAACGTGTACCTCGTGGTCGCCGTTTGCCTGAGCATTTTTATTTACGTAATAGAACTGTCCCATTTTTAAAATCCCAGAGTTGCACTGCGATATGCAGTAACTGGGATAGTAACTTTTTGCCGCTCCGCTTTAACGGATATATCCTTAAATTTTGAGCGGGTTCACTTTGGCCAATGAACTAAAAACATTAAGCCGATAAAGGCACAGAAAAGGCCAGCAACACCCACTGCGCCAATAATCAGCCACACCAGAATTGTTCCGATGGTTGCGATCACTTGGACCTCACTTTTTTAGGTTTCTGACAGTTCGCCTGCCACGCTTTGTTATGCGCCAGGATGTCGCGCTTCGTCTGCTTATCCAGTACATCCCAGTCGTGGTCCGTTCCGTAGATGGGTTTAACCCAGTCGCAAGCCGTGTCCACTACCTCAACCCTTACGGGTCCAGTTGTCCCGCAGCTCGCGATCAACATCGTCGCCAGGCATATGGTTAACAGTCTGATGTACATTGCTGGCCTCTTTCGTTGCTTCTACCCGGCGTTCGGCTGCTGCGACCGTTGCCGCTGCGTTATCTTCGGTTCGCTGCTGGTCGGCTTTGGCTTCTGCTTTGCTGGTGCCGCGAATATGGCCCAGGCCAAAAGCGCCGGCGATAGTGGAAATGACCAGTGCGGCCAGCCCGATTAT
>OIES01000279.1_pt1 | contig 25913 bp, 21 predicted proteins | sample 1581811 | NCBI WGS metagenome assembly OIES01 (sample SAMN03281021, study PRJEB24777) | human gut metagenome | isolation source: fecal sample PR177 from 1 month old male Malay infant, vaginal delivered... | reverse complement strand
CAGATATCGCGATTCTCCTGCATATAGGCCAGAGAACCTATGCTGATTATGAGCTTGGCAAAACAAGAATTCCTTTGGATTCCATTATTATTCTTGCAAAGTACTACAATGTCAGCATGGATTATATTTGTGGTTGCAGCAATGTAGCGAATAAATTTCCTACAGAATAAGATTTTATGGAATACGTGCATTTGAAAAACAAGCTGCGAAACATTACAGTCAGGGGACAATCATATGTTTATTGGTATTTGAGCGGCAAAGACTTCGTTTTGAATATTTCTCCCAAAGAAGATAAAACCGCTAAAGTTACGCTGGTTTTTAGTGGGGGCGCTCCAAATGATGATCCTATCATGTTCTGGACATTCTATGAGATTAAAGCATTAAAGGATAATACCGAAACTCTCATTTACCTGGCTAAGCCAAAATTCATAGCAGAAATCATCTCTTTTCTTCTTGATAATGCAGATAATCCGTTTAAAAAGGGACACACCAATGTTATAAACGACTCTATGGATTTGCTTATTAGAATGGGGTATGCAGACTTGAATCCAGTGTGGATACGAGAATGGTAATATGAATAACCAGCGTTATAACCAACGGGGAGGGGCATACTTTACATCTTAATAATATAGTAGTCCCCATGGCAGCAGGACGATCTGTGATAACACGTCTAATTTCCAGAATATTATTAATTTGCATAAAATACAATGGCAAACAGCTTCTATGACTAAATGATCGTTCATATTACTTTCTTTTTCAGAATTGATGTATTATATGAATTACAGAACGTAATGCATAAACTCATAAGGTAAGTAATAGTAAACGTCTGTTTTCCCAGCCCCGTTACTAGCTCTGAATGAGATTCCTCAAGAGAATAATATAAATAAAATTAAAGTATCGCTTGGAAATATGAACCCTTGGGAGTATCGGCAAAGTCTTGGGTTGGCCGCCTAACCAGTCCAGGGTTTTGTACGCCCTCCGACTCCCCATTATAATAAAACTTTTTCTTCCTTCATCTTATAAATATTAAGCAATACATTTTACAGTTTTCTCCACACCATCTTGTCCACAATTCCTGTGTAGCTCTGAATAATCTTCGCCACTTTCGTGCTTACATTTTCTTCCACATAATCTGGTACCGGACTACCAATATCTCCCGCTTTCACCATATCCACCGCTGTTGTCACCGCCTGCAGTAATGATTTCTCGTCGATACCTGCCAAAATAAAGCAAGCCTTGTCAAGTGCTTCCGGCCTCTCAGTACTTGTCCTGATACACACAGCTGGGAATGGATATCCAACAGACGTAAAGTAACTGCTCTCCTCCGGCAAAGTCCCAGAGTCGGAAACAACTGCAAATGCATTAATCTGTAAATTGTTATAATCATGGAACCCAAGCGGTTCATGCTGAATCACACGTTTATCAAGCTCGAATTCCGACTGCTCCAGACGTTTCCGTGAACGTGGGTGACAGGAATACAAAATCGGCATATCGTACTTCTCTGCCAGTTTATTGATTGCAATAAACAGAGAAAGGAAATTCTTCTCTGTATCAATATTCTCCTCCCGGTGTGCTGAAAGAAGGATATATTTCTTTCCTTCCAGCCCAAGCTTGGTCAGTATATCCGATTTCTTAATATAATCCAGATTCTGATGTAGCACTTCTGCCATTGGAGAACCTATTACATAGGTGCGCTCCTTCGGCAATCCACATTCTGTCAGATAACGGCGTGCATGATCGGAGTAAGCAAGATTCACATCGGAAATAATATCCACAATACGGCGATTTGTCTCTTCCGGCAGGCATTCATCTTTACAGCGATTTCCTGCTTCCATATGGAAAATGGGGATATGCAGGCGTTTTGCTGCAATTGCAGACAGACAAGAGTTTGTATCACCAAGAATCAAAAGTGCATCCGGTTTAATCTGGTACATCAGCTTATAGGAACAGTTAACGATATTACCGACCGTAGCTCCCAAGTCATCACCTACAGCATCCATATATACTTCTGGGTTGTCCAGCTTTAAATCATGGAAAAACACGCCGTTTAAGTTGTAATCATAGTTCTGTCCTGTATGGGCAAGGATAGTGTCAAAATATTTCCGGCATTTATTGATCGTCGCTGCTAAACGGATAATCTCCGGACGAGTACCAACAATAATCAGCAGCTTTAATTTTCCATTTTCTTTCCAGTCTATATCACTGTAATCTATTCTTATATCCATATTCACACCTTCCTATACTAATATTTTATCTTTCCTTTTTAATTATGAAAGGAGCATACTTATTCACAATCCTCGCAATCGGTATCATTACGACAAATGTAATCAATAGATCTGAAAATCTCAGAATGCAAATCCCTCATCAGCATTGAGTTCAATCCAGCAAAACAAAATTTATTTATAGCTACCAATCCATATCTGTCAATTTATCTTTTTTAATAGTGATTTGTCAAGAATTATTTTTCACTTTTTCTCTATAATTAAACCTTTTCTCCTATAGTATCCGGATGTTCCGGGTCAAACTGTTCGTTTGCCCACATTACAGTTACCAGATTCTCAGTGCCTGAGAGATTTATTATATTGTGAGTATATCCCGGAAGCATATAGATAGCCTCAATCTTCTCTCCTGTTACTTCAAATTCAATCACAGGATATGGCTGTCCATACTCATCCACACCAATCTTTCGTTCCTGAACCAAGCCATGCCCAGATACTACTATAAAGAACTCCCATTTGCTGTGGTGCCAATGCTGACCTTTTGTGATTCCCGGTTTACTGATATTCACAGAAAATTGTCCGCAATTCTCAGTTTTCAAAAGCTCCGTGAAACTTCCTCTGTTATCCACGTTCATCTTTAACGGAAAAATGGTCTTTTCTTTCGGAAGATAAGATAAGTATGTGGAATACAGCTTTTTAGCAAAAGAATTATCTGGAATTTCTGGTATCACAAGTGTTTCCGATTGCTTATTGAACTGCTCCAATACGTCCACGATCTCTCCGAGAGTAGCTTTATGAGTATTCGGAACATAGCAGTATCTTCCGTCAGCCTGCTCAAAAGCATTCACACCGTCAAATTCACAATGGTGTTCCTCTCCGTTCAGAGCCATTAACATCTCTTCCACGAGGTCATCAATGTAAAGAAGCTCCAACTCCGTTCTTCTATCATTCACCTGAATCGGCAAATTGTTTGCAAAATTGTTGCAGAAGGTAGCCACAGCTGAATTATAGTTCGGTCTACACCACTTGCCGAATAGATTCGGGAAACGATAGACGAGTACCTTAGCTCCTGTCTCCTTACTGTACTCAAAAAATAGTTCTTCTCCCGCCAACTTAGATTTGCCGTAATCGGAAGTACCATACCGTCCGCTAAGCGTTGCCTGAATAGAAGAAGACAACATGACCGGGCAAGTGTTGTGATACTTTTTCAGTGTACCGAGTAGAGTGGACGCAAAGCCAAAGTTACCAGCCATGAACTTAGACTGGTCTTTCGGGCGATTTACTCCAGCAAGGTTAAAAACAAAGTCACAATTTTCACAAACGGTTTCCAAATCCTCCTGTGTTGAGTCAATATCATATGAGCAGACTTCTAAATCCGCAGAATTATCTAATCCGTTTATTCTATGCCCCCTGTCTTTATCATCACGGATACATTCCAGAAATGCGACAAGATTTTTTCCCACAAAGCCTTTTGCGCCCGTCACTAATACCTTCAATCTGTCACTCTCCTCTCTTACTTGTCCCAACTTGCAAGCACTTCTTTTACATAATCAGTAGTCAAAATCTTCTTAACCGTTCCTTTCACATCAAGCCGCTGTGTATTATGGGAAGTATAAGCTTCATCAGCTTGTGTCCTCACCTGTCCTTCTACAAAAAACTTGTCATAGTTAAGATCACGTCCATCCGGTAGCACACGGTAATAATCGCCCATGTCGATACTTCTTGTACACTCCTCGTTCGTCATAAGAGTCTCATACAATTTCTCACCGTGTCTTGTCCCGATAATATGTGTTCCAGTGTCGCCAAACAGCTGCTGAACAGCCCTTGCCAAATCACCAATTGTGCTGGCATCGGATTTTTGTACAAACAAATCTCCTGACTCGCCATGCTCAAAGGCGAACATTACCAATTCAACTGCCTCATCCAAATTCATCAAAAATCTCGTCATATTCGGATTCGTAATTGTAATCGGATTTCCCGTCTTAATCTGATCAATAAACAGTGGAATCACCGAACCACGACTACACATAACATTCCCATAACGGGTACAGCAAATTGTAGTTTTTCCTGCCGCAACTCTGGCGTTTGCTCCAATAACCTTTTCCATCATCGCTTTAGAAATGCCCATTGCGTTGATAGGATATGATGCCTTATCTGTAGACAAGCATACTATACGCTGTACACCTGCAGCAACTGCAGCATGAAGAACATTATCTGTTCCTTCTACATTCGTCCGAACCGCTTCCATTGGAAAAAATTCACAGGAAGGCACCTGTTTTAATGCTGCCGCATGGAAAATGAAATCCACACTCTGCACAGCATCTTGAACAGACCTCATATTGCGAACGTCGCCTATATAAAACTTCACTTTGGAAGCGTGCTCCGGATGCTTTGCCTGCAATTCATGACGCATATCATCCTGTTTCTTTTCATCCCGAGAAAAGATTCGGATTTCCTTGAGATCAGAATCAAGGAAGTGTTTGAGTACAGTAGAACCAAACGACCCCGTTCCCCCGGTAATCATTAATGTTTTGTCTTTAAAAAATTTTGATGTGATCATTTGCTCTTTTCTCCTTCAATCTCTTTCTCTTGCATCGTCTAATTTCGTCTCAAAAATCCTTTCACCATAACAAGTATTTTCTTAAATGATTCTGGATCAATGATATAATAGAGCCCCAGTGCGACTCCCGTTAAAGTCACCACCGTCAGGAAGCCTTCTATCGCAAATATAGCGTAACTATCACAGGTAAATTTTCCGCTAAACCCAATTATACTTGCCGCCAAGCAGATAGCAAAACTCGGAACCATGTTCAGAATCAATTTAAAGAAATTGCGTTTGAATATTCTGGTACCTGTATATCCAATCTCCAACACACACAAAACCAGAGCTGCAAGTAAAACAGCAACAAGTATGCCGTATAGTCCTGCAACAAGCCGTCCAACTGTCATACCTATAACAAGAGCAACGCATGCAATTGACTGTATGTTTTTGGAAGCCTTGAAATTTCCGGACATTTGGATAATCTGTCCACTCGGAATATGGCAGATCTCAAGATATACCGTAATCAACATTAAACAAGCTAAAATTACATTATGGTAGTTAATATCACTAATTCCCCTTGTGTAAAGATCCACAAATGGCAGAATCAAAAGACATGTTGTCCCTAAAATAATCGTCATTCCGATAAAGCAAATTTTTTCATACAGATTAAACAACTTTTCTGCTTCTTTGTAATTTTCTTCCGCAAGCAGAGATCCAAATCCCAATCTTGGAGCGTTTGTTATGGAAGTCAAACAATTGCTCACGATGGAGATAATATTTTTATAAACCGCATACACGCTTGCTAGCATTGCACCAGCTACAGGCAAGGTAGATATCAGCACAATGGGAATTGAGCTGTATAGCATAGCCGTCACTTTAAGTGCCAGAACATTTTTTGATTCGCTAATTTCATCAAATAGGGGGGGAGTCTTAAACTGAACAAAATCATATTTTTGTCTACAATAGACTCCTATTATGTAGTAACTTAGGAAAAAGAAAATCATAATTGCAATTCGTGCTGACACAATGCCGCGTCCGGAACGTATAATAAAAATTGCCACACTATTTCCCAAAGCGTAGAACACCGCTGATATTACTGAAATAATGTATTCTTTCTGGTCTGTCAATAAAATAACGCGGTATTTCATACTGTATCCAAGGTTGAAACAGGATGGTAGCAAAACCGTTAACATCAGGCATACACAGGTCATATAAGAAACCTTCGTGGAAATGCAAAGTGGAAAAATCAAGGCAATTACCACACCGATAAGTACAGCCGCTAAGGATACCTTCTGAAATCGTTTCTCCGTTGCAGATAAAATACCGTTTATTTTCTTAATATTCTTTTCCATGAACGGTTTAAACAAAGCCACATTGCTCGCTAGTGTGAATCCGCCTTCCAAAACCATAATTGTATTTACAAGTTGTGTCACGATCGAATTCACGCCGTTATAGTCTGAACCATAATAACTCAATACGCTTCTGCTCAGTATCAAGCCGAAAATACTTGTGATTCCCATCTGCAGCAACGCAAAAATAGCATTCATTATACTTTTCTTGCTTCTATTCATACTTTCTTTCACCTCAAGTTCCGTAAACTGCTTCTGCCATGCAGGGCATTTTCGATAACATCCACTGAATACTGTGGCGTATTTTTATAAAGCGTTTCAGATACTATCTCAAAAGGAACCCTTGTCCCCCTTTTTTCCCCAACAAAACGCTTCAGCAACCGCAGGTTATCTTTTAAATCATCTCTAGGATCAATCAGTAATATATTCGGATAATTCTCATAATACTTTTTGCAGATATCATTGTCTCCACTCAAAATATGTATGATAGGTTTTCCTGTTGACATATACACAAATATCTTTGAAGGAACGGCATTATTCGTTTCAGCAAGTGAATTCCCAATACTAATAAGAAAATCTGAGGCGGCCATTTCTTTATCTAAAACATTTCTTGATACATATCCCATCGATTTTATCCAGTCATTTTCGCAGGATTCTTTCTTGAGTTCATCATCACACGATCCCCTGGAATAAAATGTCAAAATACAGTGAATATCTTCCGACAGATGCTTAACCAGTTTTATAATATATCCCGGCTCACGAATTTCTTTTAACAGAACCCCACTATAAATCATATTCACTTCTTTTCGGTCCAAAGGCAATTCCTTAATAAATTCTGTTTGTTCAGAATACACCTTTTCTTCGATTAGAGGTATATCTACAAAAAATGATTTTCCTCTGTACTTTAAATAGCTTTCACTTTCATATAGTTGCCTATTGCATTCCAAATGGAGTATCGCATTCGAAGTACTATAATAATGGTCTTCCATTCGTTTACACTTATTTATAAATATTCTCCTCCAACCAATATTGTTAAAAAGATCATTTCCCAGAGAATCCAACTCATAGATGAACAGTTTAATATCTGGAAATATCTCTTTAAAAGCCACACCGGCTTTAGTTGTTACAAATGGCCTCTGGCATACTATAACACAATCAATTTCATTGATTTCATTTATTTTCTTCAGCAATTGAATACACTGCTTCACCTGATAAGTATTTCTAATCGGATACGAAAGAAGGCTGGCTATAGAAATAAACTTATGGATACATTTGTCAATCTGATTTTTTGTTTTTTTTTCGCGCAAAACTGTATGTATGTTGATATTTATATCTTGTTTGTATCCAAAACGATATTCCTCTCCGTTACAGATTACATCAACCTTGTTACCTCTAAAAACCATTTCATCCACCAATGCTTTAACGCAAATTCCATTTGCAGATGGCAATGGATCATACTCCCCTAGCAAAAAAACACAATGTGACATTTCTACCTACATTCCTTCCCATCTGGTCAATTGCCTCATCAAATATTCCTTATTTTCTTAGAATCCGCTTTGGTATTGCCAGCATTTTATCTCTGTATGAATAGTATGACTCTATTCCATCAAAACCATTTTTCTCATATATCGCAAATAATTTGCCTCTCATCAAACCGTATACAGACGGTTTGCATAGATTAGAATGACTGACTTGCACTCTCTCCACTTCAACCTCATAAAGCTGAACATCTTCTGATATCATGCACAAAAGTTGTCTGCCTTTTGCTGTATTTGCCAAGACACATGACAACTCCCCAACATCTTTCAATTCGTCTCGTGACCCAAACAGTTCCGGAAAATCCTCCCTCGCTTCAAAATAATCCCCCAGCGTAATATCTGCTGGTTTTGAGATACTTGCATATTCACAGTCATAGCATGCATCTCTATAGCTATCCCCCGCCAGAAACATTCTATAATAAGACGATTCATTATGTGGGATATTAATAACCGTACCATCCGATATCGATAATGATATTGAATATGATATTGAATATGATTCATGGGGTGAAGCACCGGAAACCTCCTTTTTTCGAAAGGCAAAATCCATAGCTGTTGTATTATACTTATTTTCCAGGAAGTCCACATAATCAGAAAACAGTTTTCTGCCGGGAGTACCATGACATACCAGATCCAATGTATACAATTTTGTCTGATCAACTTTACTTTTTTGCAAGTATCTTTGCAATCCTTTTATCTGACATGATGTGCCGCAAAATAATACATATCTATCATCCTTCAGATATTTTTTTACTTGCTTTAGTTCATTGCTACAATCACTCTGTACATATTTCGACCCAAGTAACGATTTCAGTTCTTCCCACGTTTCCGCTTTCCTATGGTGTACTGTCCTCTCGGTCCCATTCAGCTCAATCACAGTTCCAAAAGCGACTCCACCTTTTGTAAATATCCAGTTCGCAAGTGCAGAAAACAATCCACCTGATGCTGAAAAATATCTTTTCTTCTGATCCTTGTAAAACGCCAAATATGCTTTTTTCTCTGTGTATTCACTCACAATCTTTTCAGAACATACGTCACTGCACATGCCACAATTAATACATATATCCTTATCAATGAACGGAACTTCATACCCAAACCTGTTACTTTTAAAAGAAATCGCTTCTTTCGGACATACCGCTATACAAGCACCGCAACCGGTGCAATCCCTTTCATTTTTTAATATACTTCCAGTATCCTTTACTGTTTCCCCCGCAACAGCATAAATCGCTTTATAAAGATATGTCTTAAGTTTGGTTCCTTCCGATTTTGTCAAATCCGACGAATCATGCATATCCGTATGAATTGCATTGTCAAATGCACACCTATCAGAAATATATCTCTCTTCATAACCATATAAAGAAAGAACATTCGTAATCCGGCCAGTTTGCTTCGCAGTATGATTATACTGTCTGTGGAAAGTAAAAAACAGAGTATTAAAATATATGGAAAACAGAGTCGTGTGATACGAATCCGTAATCACATAGCAAGCATTTTTTATATATTTTACATATTCTTTCGGACCTCCATTGCAAAAGTGAATCCCTTTGTTTTTATTATATTCCTTGTGTGGATAGGCAAAAGCAACTACATTCAGCCCAGTTTCACCTTTCAGCTTAACAATAGCATTTAAGGCGACGTCACAAGGGGCATCAAGGAAATGCAGCAAAATATAATTCTCATGTTCAATCTTTACATCATCACAAAAATCTCCCCATTCTTCTGGAGACAACAATGCTGTAGGATCTGCAAGGGTTTCGACTTCTCTGCCGGTAAGATAAGAAATTATATTTGTCCCCACTTTTTCTCTCGCAGACAAATATTGAAACTTCTTCATTGCCTTAGCAAAAGGTTTCTGATTATACTTTTCCACGCTTTCACTTCCAAAACTCGGAGCAAGTGCTATTCGTTTTCTTTCTGGAACAAACTCCAAAAACATCACCGAATCAAATGGTCTTGCTCCTGACCATATCTGATCGCTTCCCGCAACGAACGCAACATAATCATTATCTATTCCAAGTTTCTCTAAAATTTTGTAAGAATAACCTCTCGTCTGAAGATCTACTTCTACAAATAGGTCTATCTTTCTCTCAGATTCCTTTGACAGACTGCAGATTGATTTTTTTCCTGCATTTCTAAGTGTAGTGTAATTCTTAAAATAGCCTCTATATCGAGCGCTATAAAAAGCCACCCGAAACAACTCTTTCAGATAATGTTCATATCTTTCTATCGGAGTAAATATTCTATATAAAGGAATACACTTATATTCCATGCTTTCAATGAAAACCTTAGTGGCATAACACTGAAGTGCAGATCCATAATTTCTTTTCCACAGTGTGACCAAGCCAATCTTTTTCATAACCTGTTTCTCCTTAACCTAAGTCTAACCCTAGACCTTTTGAGTCTAACTTCATCAATTTCCGTAAAGACATATATCAGCAAATACATCAGTGAATGAATAAGCGATACATCGGAAAACACAGACACCGCAACAACAACAAGCATAAAAATTCTATCAAATCCTTTTTTCATAAAAAACCGCGACACAAACATCAATTCAAAAATCACAGCACATATAATCCCATCGGTATAGATCAGATGATAGATGCCGGACAGATACATTGTAAGATTCTCCGTAGATTTTCCGGTACCAAACAGATATTCCGACTTACTCAACTGGGAGATATAATACTGGCCACCGCCCAATCGTCCACGGACTGCAGAGTATTGATTATCGCCCATTCCTTGATAGATTCTGAGGATACTGTACTGTATCTTAGGTGACGATAAAAAAGCTATAACACCTATGACAATAACAGTGCAGAAAACCAAAAACCACTTCGTTTTTATTTTATTTTCTTTGAATGAGGCATTGAAAAGATAAATTCCCCACATAAAAACTGCAAGCAGGGTTCCCATGCTGGAAGTGGATACCACCATTCCAAGACTGATCCATAATGCATATTTCACTCCTATTGTATCCTTACATTTAAACAAAAGATAAAAAATTACCGGAAATGAATAACTAGCAAAAGTAGACGGCTCCAAGAAAAAAGCAGACGGTCTGTAAACCCCTAATGACATCCCTGTTGTAATCAGATTTTCATAACCAGAAGCCATCACCGCACCTCTTATCATCCCTGTGGTAAGAAAAGGTATATGTACGCCTATGGTAGTATGAACAAGAACTTGAAAACCAATACAAGCTGATGCAATAATTGCAATGCGCGTTGTCCATTTGAAAAAGTTTTCAAAATAAAACTCATTATTGCTAAGAGAAATCGCAAACAGCACCAAAATAAACATCGTAAGAAGTTCCTCAATGGTAGTGCCATAATTTATAATTCGAAATGCGGCATACAATGAAACAAAAAACACAGATTTAAAACTCTTACGCTGTTTAATCCCCCTAATCAATAAATATGGTACCGATAAAAGAATAATAGTCATACTCCATGTCACAGGCAAAAATGTTGTCAAAGGCTGCACAATCACAATAATTGCATACAAAAAAGAAAATAGCCTGTCCCCCCAATTATATTTATATTTTCCAGATGCAATCATGTCCATGTCCTATCGTCCCTCTATTTTATACTCAATAAAGAGTTATATAATTCCTTTAAGTTGTTAATGTTTCTAGCCATCGAAAATGTTCCGGCTGTGATATAATTTTGCCCGATTTTCGCATAACTTCTTGCAGTATCTACATTCTCTATTGCATAGATAATTTTCTCTGCCAATTGTCTGGCATTCCCTTTACTATACACAAATCCCCTATTACTCCCGATAATCTCTGGAGTAGCACCTTTGTTTGTTCCAATGACAAGTGCCCCAGCCGCCATAGCCTCCACTGTGACTCTGCCGAATCCTTCGCCGTCTGAACACATTAAACCTATATCTGTTTCCGCCCATATCCTCGGCATATCATCCACATAGCCTTCAAAAAACACATGGTTATTTAATTTCAATTGTTCCACAAGGTTGATTAACTTATTTTTAAATTCCGGTTCAATGGTTCCGTAAAAATGGAGATACACATTAACAAACCCTTTATTTAGGACAATCCTTAAAGCATCTATTGCTTCCACATGACCCTTAAATGCGTTATAGCCACATAATGACATGTGGATTTTCTCACTAAAAAAAACATCATGCTTTCTGATCTTTTCCAAGCCGACGGTATCTACCCCGTCATAGATTACTCTTGCGTTATCATTAAATTTATCTCTATAGCAGTCATAAATATATTGTGATATTGTAATGACTGCATCTGCATTTTCAAAGCACTTTAGTTCAAGTTTCTTATCATATGGTTCCCGATGGAAGTAGGAAACAGGTTCTTCTCTAATATGCCATATCACCGGAATATTAAGTGATTTTGCACTTTTGATTCCAACCGGCGATATTCCGGTATTTATATGTAAAATGTCAACCTTTTCATCTTTCAGTATCTGATATATATGTCTTTCGCTATTATTCGACAGGATATTTTTAATCCAAATCTTCAAGCTGCCTATTGTGCCCTTTTCCTTCAACCATGAAAAGAAAAAACATTTGAACACAGGGATATTTCGTTTCTTTAATCTATTTTCAAATTCTCCTCTGGAACCGGTAATCACGATTACATCGTAATCTCCGTCTTTGAGCAAACTATCAATTATCTCCAGCAATGCCAGCGTTGCCCCACTGATATTTGCAAATAAAGATATAAATGCAATTTTCTTACGCATAATTAACCTTCACATTCTTACTCTGCTATTTTCGTTTTTCCTCAAACAAATGCCATAATGCCTGGACAGTCGCTTCACTCAATGATTCATTTTCTACATGAATTATAGGGTTGCTCTGGTATTGGCCACGTAGTTTTTTAGTGTATCCTATGCAATGCCCAGGTACCCCTCCCCAGACTTCTCCAGAAGGTACATCCTTAGTTATTGTTGCCCCTGCTGCAATAACCGCATCGTCCCCAATTTCGATATCATACAAAAGATTAACATTCGCCCCTATAAAACAATTACTGCCAATTTTGATGCAACCAACTTTTTCATTCACATATTCATCTGGATATGCTCTATTGCATACTTCTGAATAACCATCATGTGTACAGAAAGTAACATTCGATCCGATTACAACATTTTTTCCGATAGATATCAGCTGCCCATATAGTGGCAATTTTCTAGGCTGATACGATACATTTTCCCCAATGTGTATGAAGACATGATTCTTTCTTAGCCACTCTGCCCTTTTATAAGGATTGTTGATTAGGCAAGACTTCATTTGGTCTATAAGTCGTTTTCCTCGCATAGTAAACTCTCCTGCTGCTCCTTTTTTCTGCTTTCAAAAACAGAATTAATTTTCTACTCCCTGTATTCAGGGAAGAATCTGACTTCTTTCAAATTCATGCTATTACTTTTCACCCCTCTTAAAAGGCAGAGTCTATCATATACCTCTGAATCCAATACTTTTCTGCCTATATAAAACGCCTTCACTCCGTGAGGTGCAAAGCAGGTCTTATATTGTAAAATTCCATCATCAGATCCATAGCCACCTCCAAGGACAAAATTCTTTAAGCCTTTCTCCTTCGCCCATTTGATAATCTCAAACTTCAAGAAATCATTTGGGCGCAAACCAAAGTATTCTCTGTTTGTACCACCCAGATAGGAATACGCATTTTCAGAGCCATATATAACAAGTTCCGTGGAAATAATTTTCCCTTCATAGATAACGTGAAAATATACAATGTTATCCTTCATCTGGTTCAAAGATTCATAGAATTGCCGTGAAAAATAGTATTCCTGTTCCGCTTTGTTTCGGTCCATTGTGCTATAATATACTCCAAGGAAATCGTCCAAATACTCTCCTGTATTTTCGATAACAATTTCAAGATTGTATGTATTTGCTCGCTTTACATTTTTTCTTATTTTCTGTTTGTAGTCCATCCAGATTTCATCTATGGACATTTCCAGACTGCGGATGACATTATGGGTTCTAGTTTCAACTTCACCGTCATAATGAGCGTAGTAGTCGCTAAAAAGTTCAAAGCGGACAAACTCACAAACATAATGCTTAAACTGGCAATATTTGTTATAATTTTGATTCAATAAATCATAATCCTTAACAGTTCCGAGAAAACCGCCATATCCATATGGCGTAATAAGATCATAAAGTTGCCCTTCTGAAATCTTTCCTAGCATGTGCTCGTCCAGAGCAACATCCCTTTTGAAAACCACATTAATTGCCCTGTCTAAACCATTTTCATAATATAGTAGAATCGGCTCTCCGTTGCTTTCATTTTCCTTCATAAATGCGGCAACATAGTCATTCAAATAAAACACATCATAATCTGCAAAAGAGTAGACTGTTTTATTCCACCGTTCTTTTTCATTAACTCCTATTTCTGTAATCATGTTGTTGAAATCCTTTCGTTGAAATAATCCCATATCAAACTGACAGTTCTCTCCATATCCTCCTTTCCATATCTTTGGTCACACACCAGCGATAATTCTTTCTGGTAAATTTCCTTTCCACGTTCAGTTAATCCCTTGTGATAATCAGAAAGTGGCCAATGAACCGGACAGTATACTTGATGTTCTATTAGGTATTTCCGCAACCCATCTCTATCTCCATCGACAAGGATTGGGACAAATAGTGGTGTATCGGTATTTTTTCTTCTTTTGTAAATCGGTATACACCCACATACTCCACTTAGCCCTCGGAGTAATATGTCTGTATTTTCTTTTCTCTGTTCTTTTATATAATCAAAATCCGCATTAACTAACTGCAAAAGGCATTCTTCCGTAGGTGTATAACCGATATAATCCATTTCGAGATACTCCTCAGCATCACTAAACTTGCTTAAAAACATATCTTTACTATTTGCTGTGTTCTCAATATAATTTTTCTTCAGCAACATGGCCTCATTTCGCATCCAGCTATATGTTTTGCCTATGGCTCCTACCTCTGAGGCGAAGTATCCTGAATATTTCCTTGCTTCTGCAATCCCATAAAAGCCTGTCCATTTTCGGAAGCTAACATAGGAATAGTCAGCAAATTTTTCTTGCACATCATCAAGCCATGAATGTGTCTTATCCTCTATAATAACGTCATACTCTTTCCTGATTTTAATTACATCAATTCCGGCAATTTTTGAGAAGCCAAAATAAGTCATGTAGTAAAAGATTTCCTGAACTTGTCGCTCCGGAATATCTGCACAAAGCCCTCTACATTTATCATAATACACATCATAAAAACGGGCAGAGATCCCATGTCTGATAAACGGTTCAATCATCGTATGACAGCAATAGCTTGGTAATAATACTGATTCTATACTATGATTATTTAAAATATCACGGATAATATATTCCAGCGCTGTTCTGCCGGATAAAAGATATTTTTTCCTTCCTGTGACAGGCGATGCCTCCCAGAATTCGCTTCCTATTTCTCTCATTTGCTTTGTTCCTATTACAAGCTCTCAGCCATTTTGCATATTAATGTGTACGTTCTATCCCAACCAATACAGCCATCTGTAATAGACTTACCGTAAATACCATTACCAATCAGTTGGTTCCCTTCTTCAAGGTAGCTCTCCACCATAAACCCCTTAATCAACGAATTAATTCCAATTTTACACCGACACACAGATAGAACCTCATCTATAATTCTTTCCTGTTCGTAGTATTTTTTCCCTGAATTGCAATGATTACAATCCACGATAACCGAACTGTTTTTTAAATTAAATTTCACATACATATCATGAAATTCATTTAAATCTTCATAATGATAATTAGAATACATCTTTCCATTGCGGTCTACGTAGCCTCTGAGTATCGCATGTGCAAAGGGATTTCCTTCCATTTGGACTTCCCAGCCCTGATACAGCAGTCTCTGTGAATGCTGAGCTGCAAATATTCCGTTTAAAAGAACCGAAAAATCACCGCTTGTTGGATTCTTCAACCCAACCGGCAATTCGAGGCCACTTGCCATTTCCCTATGCAACTGATCCTCAACTGACCTTGCACCAACAGCAACATATGACAGAAGATCGTTGATATATAACAAACTGTCCGGGTACAGCATTTCATCTGCTGGGAACATTCCTGTCTCCTGGATTACTTTCATGTGCATTTTTCGAGAAGCCACAATTCCACTCAATAAATCCTCATTTGAGTCAGTAGTGACCGGATTATGGAGCAGTCCTTTGTACCCTATTCCATTGGTCCTTGGTTTGCTTGTGTATACTCTTGGAATAATTAAAAGTTTATCTTTTACATTTTCCTGCATTCTAGAAAGCCGTAACATATAATCAAGCACGGCCTCTTCTTTATCCGCAGAACAAGGACCAATAATCAATATTTTTCTTTTATCATTACACGATAAAATATTTTTAATCTGCCTAATAACCTCTTCTCTTTCAGCAATTTGATCAGCAGTCAAAGCATACTCCGCTTTAAGATCATCTACATCTGGCAGTTTTCTAACAAAAATCATTAAGCCTTCCTTTCTTACAGATGTTCTAAAAAATAATCTCCATGCTTATTTACGGTTCCACAGCCTGCCCGATTTCAGCAGACTTGTAAGCTGCGTAAATCACTTTTATAGAATCGAAGGCTAATTTGAAGCTTGATTTTGGTTCTCTGTCATAATAAACAGCTTCAATAAAATCCCTCATTTCATCTGTATACCCCCTTATAATTTCATCCTCTACAAACGGATTATTCCAGCCAGTTTTAGACGGAAGCATTTCCGAAATGTAAACGTCATCAAGATTGTCTTCATCAAGGAAATAAGTACTCATAAGGTTTGATAATGTTAAATTACAATTAATCACAGCATCATTACAGTATAGTTCTACATAATTTTTACTTCCGCCTAACAGAACATCCGTCGCAATCACAACTGCTTTACTATCATCAGAAAACGTGATGATTACTGTTCCGTTATCCTCCACATCATTTGGTTTGGCTGCAATATATCTGTGGTCGTATTCCGAGAGCGCAGAAGTCATCTGTCCCATATCCGCAAAAACCGTTTTTACAGTAATCTCTTCTCCCCTGACTTTGGACTCTATCTGTTTCAGCCATAAAATAGCAGACAGAGGATGTGCACCTGTTCTGATAAAAGTACCGCCTCCGGTTTTTTCCCATTCACCTGCAACAGGAGAACTGGATCCCTTTAGGCTTTCTTCTCCCTTTGCATACATAATCTTACTTTTCTTTTTTGTAATAATCTCAGCAGCCTTCTTTATAGCAGGCGCATATACAAAATTCTCTGCATACATAAATTTACAGCCGGACTCATCCACAACTCTTTTCAAATAATCCAAGGACTCACAAAGATTGTCGTACATCTTGTTTTTAGAAACATGCATTCCAATCGGTCTTTCGTCCTCGGCTTTGCCGAAATAGCCGCTAAGAGGTTTTTCACAGATTACATGTTTGCCCACTTTCATCGCTTCTATAATCATCTGCTCGTGTACATAGGGCGGTGTACAGATATCAACAATGTCAATTTCCGGATCCTTCAAGATATCATGATAATCTAGGGATGAATATAAAAATCCATACCTCTCTTTCATCATATTCACCTGTTCATAACGTCGTGCTGTTATACGTTTCAGGCATACAGGAACCCCTGTATATCGCATCAGTGCATTCATATGTAATTCTGTCGCTCTACCTGCTCCAATCATGCCAAGACAAATTTCACCCTTTTTATTCACTATACCTGTTCTCCTCTCATTTTTAATCAATATACGACTTCAATAAGTTCATCAATTGCTTCCATTTTTTTGTTCATTTCTTCTTTTGAAGCAAAGCATAATTGAAATATCGCAATCTTCTGATGTTCAAAATCCATGATCTCGAACCCATCATCTTCCCATTGATCAAAACGAAGTATATTATTCTGAATTTCGACCGAAATCCGAATTTCTTTCATTATGCCATTCTTGTTCCCCAGCAACACATAATACCCCCAGAACCCAGTCTGCTCCCTGTTTATCGGAAATCCTTGACAATTTAACCCCGCTTCTGCACGGATAATCCACTTATTCCATTCAACGCCTGATGCAATTGAAGAAATGCAGGTATCCCAATTTCCCGGACACCTTCTCATAACCTCAATAATATATGGTTCACCGTTTGATACGATATATTGTAGATGAAACAGTCCATCCACTAAATTGAGCTTTTCCGCTATTTTTTCTATTTCCTCACATATTGTTTTGTCAATATACTCTGCATTCTCATATTCAGCCGGATAGGAACCTTTGGAAATCATATATCGTCCCGGATAGGTCAAATCGTTCCATGTGCAGTAATGGACGACTTTCTGGTTAACGATAAAAGAACTAAAGCTGTGTTGCGTCCCTTCTATATACGGTTCAACAACGATTTTTTTTACTTTAGACCTTGCAAATGCTACCTTTATGGCATTTTCATAGTCGTGATAATTTTTCACAACGCTAATTCCCTGACCACCTGCCAAATCTACCGGCTTAATAATAACTGGATATGATACTTTTTTGACGTATTCCAACGCTATTTGCTCTTCATTAAAACCCTCTGAAATTGGGGATTTTAAATCTATTCTTTTTGCAAGCTCTTTAAACTCATCTTTATTATGCAATTTAGAAATATTTTCATATGAATCGTGCCCTTTCCAACCGAAATGGTCAGATAAAAAAGACGCCGGAAATGATGCACCATCACTTGTTCCGCAGGATACTGCCGTTATCCCGTTCTTTATGCATAATTCTATCAAAGCGTTATAATCACTATAATCACATGGGATATATTCATCCGCGAATTTGTGACCTACATACGATGACTTATTACTTGTAGTCACCACATAAAAACCTTCCTCTTTTGCTGCCAAAATCAATGGAACATCATGAATACTAGCATTCAGCATTAGTAGTTTTTTTTTCTTCATATCATTTTTTCTCCTTATCCAGCATCGCTAATTCCTGTTCCGTAAGTCCAGATCTATATACATGGAAATCCGGTGGTGTACTAATTCCTCGTTCTCCAATATCATTTTTTTTCAGCACAACCTTAACTGTCTTTAAAATAATCTTTATATCTGTTACAAAGGAGATTTTTTTCACATATACTAAATCATACTTAAAGCGCTCCTCCCACATTATGGAATTTCTTCCATTAACCTGTGCCAGTCCTGTAAGGCCTCCCTTTACACAATGTCTAGCTCTTTCTTCTTCCGAAAACCATGGGCCATAATTTACAGGCAATGGGCGGGGACCTACAAAGCTCATATCTCCTCTAAAAATATTTATTAAACTGGGAAGCTCATCCAGACTAGTTTTTCTAATAATCTTTCCTGCTTTAGTTATTCTTTGCTCATCTGGAAATGCAACTCCGTACTCGTCAAATGCATTTTTCATGCTACGGAATTTCAGAAGGTTAAACGGAATCTCACCTTTCCCGATTCGTTTCTGAACAAATATGACCGGCCCCCCCATGCTTATCTTGATACACAATGCTGTTATCAATAGGAACGGCGACAACACGATAAGGGCAATCCCAGATAAAATTACATCCAACAGTCTCTTTATGTATTTTTCATAATATCTAGCCGTATACTCCATCTCATCCTCACCTTACTCAAAACAACGTCCAATAATCTCAATTACAAACTTCTGCTGTTCCTCAGTCATCTTGTTATCACTCGGCAAACATAGCCCTTTGTGGAAGATATCCATACCTACATCCAACGGCAATCCGTCTTTCCCCAAACTACCACCGCTTATGTATGCATTCGTCTTCGCCCTGCCATTGCCCTCTCTAGTCACAAAACCATTCATTCGGTAAATTGGCTGCATGTGCATTGGCTTCCATATAGGACGTCCTTCTGCATTGTATTTGGCCAGCGTTTCCAAAATTTCTGTTGGACAACTTTTCCCGAGTTCAGAATGATACAGTACTTCACACTCGCCTCTAACCTGCTTACACATAGCATCCGGTTTAATCAGCAGACAGGACAGCCAGAAGTTCGGTTCAGACTTCTCTGTATCATATGGATTTACACTAACCGGCAGTCCACTGAAGCCTTCCTTGTATCTTTCGTAAATCAATTTCTTTTGAGCAATGTGTTCTTCCAGATAAGGAATCTGCCCTCTCACCACACCGGCAATGACATTACTCATTCGATAGTTATAGCCTAGTTCTTCATGCTGATACCATGGCGCGTTTTCCCTAGCCTGGGTCGACCATTTACGTACCTTATCAGCGGCCTCCTGATCATTGGTTAAGAGCATTCCACCCGCAGAGCCGGTGATTATCTTATTTCCATTAAAGGAAATGGCATTGTAATCACCGAAAGTCCCTGTCTGTATTCCTTTATAAGACGCACCGAAAGATTCAGCAGCATCTTCTATAATAAGCGCATCGTGATGGCGGCAAATTTGCCAAAGCTCGTCCACCTTTCCGGGAGTTCCGTATAAGTGGGCGATTACAACCATTTTTACCTCAGGGTAAAGCTCGAAAGCCTTTTCTAAAGCAACAGGGTCCATATTCCAGGTATCATATTCCGTATCTATGAAGATAGCTTCTCCTCCTTCATATGCCACAGGATTCACAGTGGCGTCAAAGGTCATATCAGAACAAAATACTTTTTTTCCTTCCAATGTTCCATGTCCCACCTTTGGCTGACCATAAAGTTTTTCTCCACATAGCTTCACTGCCATATGAAGCGCTGCTGTGCCAGAAGACAGTGCAACTGCATATTTTTGGCCAACCATCTTTGCCGTCATATGCTCCACTTCATTAATATTTTCTCCTACTGTAGATACCCAGTTTGTTCGGATGGCTTCATCTACCCACTTTTTCTCATTACCGTGCATAGTTGGGGAAGACAACCAAATTCTATTCTCAAATGGATTGAGTTCTTTAAATCTAGCATCTGATAAGTACTCTTTTCTGTTCATTAGCTGAGCTCCTTAATTGATCTGGTAAATCCTGCTTACATTCAGTTATTCTACAATGTCTCCATGACTTACAGAATTTTCCTCATATTATGTCAATATAAATTGCTTTTGGGGGATGTTTTATTTCCGCTCATCAGGTTTCTGTTACTGCTACTTCCTCTAATGCGATACCAGTCTGATACTTTCTTACAACCTCGCCCCCTGTAGGCTTATCTCCCACTGGTTTGAATGTTGTAACAATCTCTTCAACCATTTCAACAATACGGTCACTGTTCTCATAACTTGACTTGGCGAGCGTCTCCAACTGCTTTAGGAACACTTCTTTATTAAACGATATTGGTTTACCAATATGTATCAGCTTATTGGCTGTCTTCAACATTCCTTCCTCAGCCATCAGCTTCTCCTCAAACAACTTTTCACCAGGTCTTAGCCCTGTATATGCCAACTGAATATCGACTTCAGGCTCATATCCTGATAACTTAATCAAATTCCGGGCAAGCGTATCAATCTTCACTGGTTCTCCCATATCCAGAACAAATATTTCTCCACCCTTCGCATAAGTTCCTGCCTGCATTACAAGACTTACCGCCTCTGGTATCGTCATAAAATAACGAACAATATCCGGATGCGTTACAGTAACTGGCCCCCCTGCTTCAATCTGCTTTTTAAACAGCGGTATGACTGAACCATTGCTTCCTAATACATTGCCGAAACGAACTGCCACGAATTGGGTTCGCATCTTCTTTCCCTGCGCAGCCCGATTTCCTTCTCCCATACTATCAACAGCCATATGGTCCACCGGATCATGTACAACCTGCCCATCAATCATTTTATTCACATGCGCATGCAAAAACGGCAGCAGTTCCATCTTCCCCTCTTTGCTAATTGCATCCATACTCTGAATCACCATCTCACAAAGCCTTTTACTCGCCCCCATGATACTGGTTGGATTGACAGCCTTATCCGTACTGATCAGAACAAACCGCTGTGCCCCATACCTCAAAGCAGCATAAGCTGTCTTATATGTACCCACTACATTATTTTTAATAGCCTCATTGGGGCTGGTTTCCATCAGTGGAACATGTTTATGTGCGGCTGCATGGTACACAATATCTGGTTTATACATTTCAAACACCATATTGATTCTTCTACTGTCACGCACCGAGCCAATCAGGACGACCAGATTCAGCTTATCCTTATAATTTCTTTTCAGTTCCTGTTCGATGTCATAGGCATTATTTTCATAAACATCAAAGATAATCAGCTGTTTCGGCTCATGCCCGGCAATCTGACGGCATAGTTCGCTGCCAATAGAACCGCCTCCACCTGTAACAAGAATGGTCTTTCCTTTGATATACTGGAATATTTCTTCCATGTTTACTTTAATCGGTTCCCTACCTAGCAAATCCTCTACTGCCACTGCCTTCATTCTGCTCAGCGACACCTCACCATTGGCCAGCTGATATATACCTGGCAGGCTCTTCAACTCGCAGTGGGTCTCTTTACAGATATTTAAAATATCCCTTTTATCCTTTGGAGATGCAGTTGGTATTGCTAATAAAATCTGGTCAATCTTATACTTTTCGACTGATTCCATAATCGAATCACGGCCGCCAACGATCGGCACACCTTCCATAAACCGATCCCATTTATTAGGATTATCGTCAATCACACAGCATGGCTTCGCCATAACTTCCGTTGAACTTTTCAGTTCTTTTAATATTACCTGTCCAGCGGCACCAGCACCGATCACCATTACATTATGGACAGCACTCACATTCCGTTCTCTTCGCGTCCGTTCCAGCGTAACATAACGATAGGCAAACCGTATCGCAGTTACCAGAGCCAGCTGCATGGCCGCGCCGATCACATAATAAGAAATCGGCATACGTTTAATGCATAGAGTAATGAGCACAGCATGAAACACTGTAGTAATCACACTCGATGCAAATATTCGATTTAATTCACTAAAGCTGGCAAATCTCCAAAGACTTTTATACAAATGCAGCGAATAAAATACAATCAACACAAACACCGTATAAAATGGCGCGAATTTTATGTACGAATCAAGATATATCTGAGGGATTTTTGAGAAACGCAAATCAAACCGCAGCCACAAGCCAAAAAAGTAAGAAAAATTCACTGCGATTACGTCATATATGATAAGATAGAAAGCGACTACTTTCCAATGTTCGATATGTCTTTTTTTTGAAGTATTTTCATTTGCAGGGTTTAACGCTTTGTCATTATTTTTTCGTTCATTTGTATTAACTTTCACTGTTCTTCATACTCCATTCTCCCATACCCCCGAAAATGTTCCAGGTTATCTTTACTTCCTCTATCGGGAATTTCCATTCTGTGCATTGTGTATATTATAACTGCATCACTTTGATACAGACTCTAAATACACCTTCAGCAGATTTACCGCGCCCTCACGAACGCGTCCATTGCAGTGGGACAATCTATTTACAATCTGCTTCTGTTCATCCAGCCGGTCGCCGCCGCCATCAGACGAGGCGCCGTAGATCAGATAATCCAGTGACAATCCCATCTCCTCAGAAAGAAGAATTAATGTCTCGACAGACATGCCGCATCGGCCATTCTCAATATCCCGGTAATACCGACCATTCTTCCCGATTCTTCTTCCCATTTCCTCCCCGGTCAGTCCCATTTCGCGTCGACGGCAGCCCAGACGCTTTCCTACTTCCTGCCTGCTATAGGTAACCATTTCATCCCGCCTTTCGCCCATACAACATAATAAACATTATGTTGTATATAGGACGACAAGTCGCCTGCCGCTTACATTCGGATAACAGTGTTTTAAAAATTCATTCACATATTTTAGGGGATTTTGGATTTTAAGAGTTGTAAAAAGTCGAAATGCGTGCTAGTATAATATGGAGTTTCGGTTTAAAACAGATATTACAGTTATACTTACAACATAATGTTTATTATGTTGTATGCCCTCAAACCACCAGCCGCAGCCGTTCCAGCTGCCTCCGGTGTTCCTCTCCAGTAGAAATCATATAGATTCTTGTTGTATTGATACTGCTGTGCCCCAACACATCTGCGAGTTTCGCAATATCCTTATCAATTTCGTAAAAGCTTCTGGCAAACAGGTGACGGAGATTATGCGGAAATATTTTATCGGCCAGAACCCCGGCTTCTTTCGCCAGACCTTTCATTTTGCGCCAGATATTGCTTCTGTCCATGGTATTGCCGGTCTTCGTGATAAACACCTCCCCTTTTTCAATTCCATTTTTCTGTATGTAAAGAAGCAGTTTTTTTCTCAGATTTCCCGGTATCATGATCCTTCTGTTTTTCCCTTTGCAGCACACCTCTGCGTATCCCAGCCTGACAGCCTTTACCGTCACAAAACACAGCTCGCTCACTCGAATTCCCGTACAGCAGATCGTCTGCAGGATCATCTCCAGCCTGATATTGCCGGTCCTTCTCGCTGCTTTTACCAGGCGGACATACTCCTGTCTCGTCAGTTCTTTTTCCTCCAGGCAAAAGGCCTGCTGCTGTATTTTTAACTGCTTAACAAGAAATTCCGGATGATCCAGCCAACGAAAGAAACTGTTTAACGACGCAAGCATGGTGTTCACACTTCTTGCGCTGTATTTTTTTTGCAGGGACTCCTTGTAACTGATAATCCGCTCCTTTGTCACCGGATTTTTCCCTATATAGTTTAAAAAGCATCCGATATCATGAATATACTTTTTAATCGTTATTTTACTTTTCTCTTCCATAATTAAATATTTTTTAAACTCTTCAACTTCTGTTCTTTTAATCTTAAGTCCATTCATTCCTTCTACCTCTTTCCCCATTCGTATTGCTGCATACTCATACATTTCACTTCGCCGCAATTAAGTTTAACACACCCCATAGCTTCATGCATAAAAATGCCCCATCAGCCGTATACGAACAAGCCGATGAGGTATCGTAAACCATCTATATTACCCAAAAAGCACTTTAATGATACGAAAAAACCGCAGGAACCAATCACATTCCTGCGGCGAACTTTTTCTATATACATCAGGAGAACAACGGCGTAGAAAAATACCGATCTCCCGTATCGGGAAGCAGAACAACGATTCTCTTCCCTTCATTTTCCGGTCTTCCGGCCAGTTCCTTTGCAGCCCATACCGCTGCCGAGGATGAAATACCAACCAGAATTCCTTCATTCTGAGCAATCTCACGACCGGTCATATAGGCATCTTCATCCTTCACACGAATGATCTCATCATAAATATCCTGGTTCAGGATCGTTGGAATGAATCCGGCGCCAATCCCCTGAAGTCCGTGAGGACCAGGATTTCCGCCGGAAAGAATAGGAGATCCCTCCGGTTCTACCGCAACGATTTTTACGTCTGGATTCTGGCTCTTTAAATATTCGCCGGTTCCGGTAATCGTTCCGCCGGTTCCGACTCCTGCTACAAAAATATCCACAGTGCCATCGGTATCTCTCCAGATCTCAGGACCGGTCGTCTCCTTATGGGCCTTCACGTTAGCCGGATTATCAAACTGACCCATGATAACGGATCCGGGTATCTCGTCTCTCAGCTCTTCTGCCTTCGCGATCGCTCCCTTCATCCCCTTCTTGCCATCGGTCAATACAATCTCCGCACCGTAGGCCTTCAGTAAATTCCGACGCTCCACGCTCATGGTTTCCGGCATGGTGAGAACTGCACGGTATCCCTTCATTGCCGCGATGCTGGCAATGCCAATGCCGGTATTACCGGAAGTCGGTTCGATAATGGTTGCGCCCGGTTTCAAGGTTCCCGCCGCTTCCGCGTCAAGAATCATGAACAGCGCTGCACGGTCCTTCACGCTGCCTGCCGGATTTAAATACTCCAGCTTTGCGATGACGGACGCCTTCAGCTGATGCTTCTTCTCATAATTAGTCAGCTCCACCAGCGGGGTGCTGCCAATCAGTTCCATTGCACTCTTTCTGATATTTTCCATAATCATCCTCTTTTCTAATTCATAGTGTTCTTATATGAATTCTTTTTACTGATTTTAGTCTTGTTACTGCCATTTGTCAACTGTTTTTTTGTGATTATGGAAAATATTGCAACAGTTCAGAGGCACATCTTCTTGACCGAAAAAACCGGTCAAGAAGCATCGGATATTCATCCGATGTGAAAATTGGCGCATAAAGCCGCTTACAAGCAAGTTTGACGCTGCTTCCTGCTCCAATTTTCCCGCCGTCTGAACCAATGTCAGTTAGTTAATATCAGGTAAAGGGATGCATATTCCAGAAAATGAAGATCTAACACTCGAAATGGTGGTACTTATGAGGAGAGGGATCGGCTTTAGCTC
>OIES01000273.1_pt1 | contig 26296 bp, 19 predicted proteins | sample 1581811 | NCBI WGS metagenome assembly OIES01 (sample SAMN03281021, study PRJEB24777) | human gut metagenome | isolation source: fecal sample PR177 from 1 month old male Malay infant, vaginal delivered... | reverse complement strand
GTTCAGTACTAATAAAAACCGATGGAGGTAAAACATGTTCCGTGAGGAGTTAAATGCAGTATTTAAGGAAAAAATGATAGAGGCGGTCTTAGTGTCTGATGGATACAATATGCGGTATCTCAGTGGTTTTCGCGGCGCAACCGGTTATCTTTATATCACGCCCAAACGACAGGTGCTGTTGACCGATTCCAGATATACCACCCAGGCAAAAGAGGAAGCTTTGGAATTTGAAGTGATGGAGATCTCTAATCAGAAAGGCTATGGGGCATTCATCGGGGAAATGACCAGGGCAGATGAAATTAATGCGATCGGATTTGAAAACGATCATATGATTTATGCGGATTTTATGAAATTAAAAGAAGCATGCAGTGATAAACTGCACTGGGAAGGTATGGGGGATTCGCTGAACAGACTTCGTATTGTTAAGAATGAACAGGAATTATCCTGTATGGAAAAAGCGCAGTCCATCGCAGACGGTGCTTTTTCCCATATCATAGAAATTCTGAAACCTGGTATGACAGAGCTTCAGGTGGCGGCTGAACTGGAATTCTACCTGAAGAGCCATGGCGCCAATGGAACCAGTTTTGATACCATTGCAGCTTCCGGTATTCATTCTGCAATGCCTCACGCAATGCCATCCAATAAAGCAATTGAACCAGGGGACTTCCTGACGATGGATTTTGGCTGTATTTATGAAGGATATTGCTCAGATATGACCAGGACGGTAGTGGTAGGAAAAGCCAACGCCAAACAAAAAGAGATCTATCAGATTGTTCTGGAGGCACAGCTTGCGGCACTGGATGTCATTAAAGCGGGAATGAGGGGCAGCGAAGTGGACAAGGTGGCAAGAGATGTGATTGAAAAAGCCGGATACGGAGAATACTTCGGACATGGTCTTGGACACAGCGTAGGCTTGTACATTCATGAAGAACCCAGGCTTTCTCCCAAGTGCGATGAAGTGCTGAAAGAGAATGTGATTGAGACGGTAGAACCGGGCATTTATATACCGGAATTTGGCGGCGTGCGAATTGAAGATATCGTAATCGTAAAAGAAAACGGCTGCCAAAATATGACCCATTCAACAAAAGAATTGCTGGAACTGTAAAAAATAGTTGAAAAAGTATGGATTATATTATAAAATAGACTAAACTATGGGAATATGCAAGATTCCTGTGTTGTCAATATGAAGGAGGAATATCAATATGATATCAGCAGGAGATTTTAGACACGGTGTAACATTAGAGATAGATAATAACATCGTTCAAATTATCGAATTCCAGCACGTAAAACCAGGTAAAGGTGCAGCGTTTGTTCGAACAAAATTAAGAGACATTATCAATGGCGGTGTTGTGGAAAAAACATTCAGACCAACTGAAAAATTCCCACAGGCAAGGATTGACCGCGTAGATATGCAGTATTTATATTCAGATGGGGATTTATTCCATTTCATGAACGTAGAAAATTACGAGCAGATCGCATTAGCACAGGAAGACATCGGTGATTCCTTAAAGTTCGTAAAAGAAAACGAAATGGTTAAAATATGTTCTGTTAACGGAAAAGTATTCGCAGTAGAGCCACCTTTATTTGTAGAATTAGAGATAACAGATACAGAACCTGGATTCAAAGGCGATACAGCACAGGGAGCTACAAAGCCGGCAACTGTGGAAACTGGAGCGATTGTATATGTACCGTTATTTGTTGAACAGGGAAATAAAATCAAAATTGATACCAGAACAGGGGATTATCTGTCAAGAGTATAGTTATATTGTGTAATTCTTTGATGAGAAAGGTGGCTGCCTTTCTCATTTTTGGAATAAATAAAAACACAAGGAGGAAGATTTAATTTATGAGTGAGAAAAAGAGTATTTTTGTAACAAAGAAATTGTTTGCTGTTGTAGTGTTGTCATTTTTATTGACAATGTTGTTTGGAATGAGTGTATTTGCTGCGCCTGCGGCGCCGTCAGGGCTTAGGCAGACATCGGCATATACTAATACGGCTAAGATTGTATGGAATGCGGTTGTAGGGAAAAATATCAGATATCATGTCCAGTATTCAACGGATAACCGCAACTTTAGCGATGCATCTACATACGATAGCTCTTATCCGGAAATTTATAAGAGTAATCTTAGCACTGGAAGTACATATTATTTCAAAGTCAGAGCGTATGAATACGTCTATGGAAAACCCAATGATTATAGTGCATGGTCTCCGTCTTTGGAAGTTGTGACCGTACCCGACAGAATAAAGACTGAAAATTTAAGCCAAAGTGCAGCAAAGTCAAGCAGCATATCACTAAACTGGAGTCCGGTTACCGGAGCCACCAGGTATCAGGTTTACCGAGTAGATGGCTCTGCGCAGATTTTAGCAGCCACAACAACCAGTCCATCTGCTACCATCGGTAATTTAAAAACGGGGACAAACAACTATTTCAAGGTATATGCAGAACGTGTATCATCATCCGGATATGTAGCCAGAAACGATTCTTCTGCTTATATCTATGCAAATACACTGCCGGGAACCGTTACCGGGATTAAAGTTACAAATAGCTATCCCTATTCAAATAAAGCTGCATTGGCATGGAATCGGGCAGATAATGCTAAGGGTTATCAAATCGCTGTCTATACTATGAAAAATAAAAAGACAGGAAAGACATTAAATGTTAGCGGCAACAGCTATAATACCATAAAAATGGACCAAAAATCATTTTATAAAGTGAAGGTCAGAGCATATATCCAGCTGAGCAGCGGGAAAAAGATTTATGGTAACTGGGGAAGCACCTATGTGGCAAATCAGCAGATCGTAAAAGTTCGAAATGTATCAGGCGGATTAACAGCATCATGGCCAAAAGTGACCGGTGCTACAAATTACACAGTTTATGTTTCCGATAAATCAAAAAAAGGTTATAAAAAAGTTTCTACAACAAAGTCAACGAGTTATACTTTAAAGAAATTCAAAAGTAAAAGCTTGAAAAAAGGGAAAAGTTATTATTTCTATGTTGTAGCAAATAAAAAAGTTAAGAGTAAAACCTATAAGAGTTTTCCGCAGTACAGATTTTATCAGACTTACAGATAAGAAACCAGCAGCAGGTGTCAGGAGTGATCACAGATCTCCGGACACCTGCTTTCATAATAAAAAACACTAATAAAAAACTAAAATATCACTTGCATCCAACCAAAAAATATGATACTATAAGTGATATAAAAATTCTAAATGTATTCATTTTCTCGATGCGTTCGCATCAAATTTTCCATTTAATTTTTATACAATACTAATTAAAGAAAGGGTGGTTCGATTGAATTACGAAGAATTTATTTGCTTTGTGCAGAAAAAAGTACAGACACAGTTGGGAAAGGAGGTGCGCGTTGAACTGCATCAGATCACGAAAAATAATGATGTCATGCTGGATGGCCTGTCAATCGTGGAGACTACTAAGAGTATTTCCCCTACAATATACCTGAATGATTATTTTAAGGAATACCAGTGCGGCACTGCCATGGTACAGATTATTGAAAGTATATTAAGTATCTATCAAAACAATAAAATCAAAGTGCCGGTAGATACGGAATTCTATACGGATTATATGCGTGTGAAAAATAACATTGCCTGTAAAGTTATTAACTATAAGAAGAATACCGAATTGTTAAAATCAGTTCCCCATGTGCAATACCTGGATCTGGCAATTGTGTTTTATTATTTTTTAAAGAGTGATACACTGGGAACCGGTACAATTTTAATCCATGACAGTCATTTGAAAATGTGGAAGATCACAAAAGAAATCTTATATGAAACAGCCAGAAAAAATACGCCTGCCATGCTTCCGTTTGAATTTAAAAGTATGGAGGAAGTGATGGAGGAAATCGAGGAGGGTGATCTGGATGAAGAATTTTCAGATGTAATGGAAGATCAGGAAGAGGATGATGACCGAATACCCATGTATGTTCTTTCTAATAAAGAGAAGACCATGGGTGCCGCATGTATCCTGTATGACTCCATCCTGACTTTAATCGGCGAGCGCCTGCAGGATGATTTCTATATTCTGCCAAGCAGTATCCATGAATGTATTGTCGTTCCCAGAAATATTCGTACCTCCAAGAAGGAACTGCGGGAAATGGTGCGGGAAATAAATGCAACCCAGGTAATTCCGGAAGAGGTTCTTTCCGATGAAGTATATACATACACCAGGGAAATCCATCGTTTAGCATTGTAGTATACAGCCTTATAAGAGCCGGTATCATCAGCAGATTTTGCCGGTTCTTAGATTAACAAAAGAAGACATAAAAAGACAAAATGTGTTCTGGAAAACATATTCAATAACAAATCCTTTACTTTTTCCATCTTTTATGATAATATGTAATAAGTGCTTTCGTAAGAGATAAAAATTCAGGTGAACAACCAGTATATTTTACACCTTATGTCAGCAAAAGTAAACCTTATTTACACCTTATAAACGATACTTTGTAAGATTTACACTTTGTTTACACCTTATATATTTGTTTTGCACAGAAGTAATGCTTATAATTTTGTAGACATGCAGTGTGTAAAAATCAAAAGAATTTGTGGGTTTTAGGGTGAAAGGGATCTACGAACCTTGAAAACCAATGTTTATAAGGAAAAGCATGTGTTATTTAAAAGCTGTTTAAAGGTTTGCAGATGAATCAGCACTCGTAGCTCAGGGGATAGAGCAGTGGTTTCCGGTACCACGTGTCGGGGGTTCGAATCCCTCCGGGTGCGTTTTTTTTGCTCTTGTGGCAGCCGAATAATTGTAACACAGATGTAGAAAAATGGAGGTAAGTATAGTGGGTAATTTTAGAGAATGGCTATCTGATAATCTAAGATATATCTTACTCGGCTTAGCAGTTATTTTGATTCTGGTGATTGCAGTATTTGCGGTGAAGCTTGTCAGTGGACTTGGAAATAGCGATGGGGCAAATTCTGTTAAGAAAACGGAAAGTGAAACAAAAAAAGAAGTTATCGTAGAATCAAATGCTGAGACAGAGAATAAAAGTAAGGATTTAGTACAGAATGATCCAAAAGTGTTGGAAACAGTACAGGCCTATTATACGGCTATGCAAAATAAAGATATTGAATCATTAAAGAAATTGGTTCCGAACTTAACGGATGAAGAAGAACAGAAGATTCAAAATAACAATCTGTATGAGAGTTACAATAACGTTACCAGTTATTCAAAAAGTGGACCTGTAGATGGTTCCTATGTAGTTTATGTAATTTATGACTGTAAAGTTTCTAATTATGAGACAATGGTACCGAGTCTGGTGCGTCTGTATTTACAGACAGACACTGCAGGAAGTCTCTACGTATCTGATTACAAAGTTGACGAGAAAACAAAGGAATACGTAGAAAACATGGCAAATGATGCTGATGTTAAGAAATTGATTGATGATGTCAATCAGAAATATCAGCAAGTTATTGACTCCAATGAAGATTTGAAAAAACTGGTGGAGGAAATGGGTTCTCCGATGACAGAGTCTAATATTCCCAACAGTAACGAAGCTGGAGTGGAAGTAAATAAAATAGTAGCGGCGAATACAGAATGTAATGTAAGAGCAGATTCTACGGAAGATGCAGACATACTTGGTGTTCTGAGCGAAGGCGAAACATTGACCAGAGTGAAAAAACTGGATAATGGATGGTCAGAAGTCCGCTATGCTGGCGGTACCGGTTATGTTATGAGCGATTTCCTCACTGAACAGACCGGAAGTACAGAAGCAGCACAATAAAAGAGATTAATTTAAGGAACGGCAATCGCCGTTCCTTTTTTGTGCTATTCGTTAAAATCATGTTTCAGCATTTTCTTATACTTATAAGGGGTAATTCCAATAATACTGTTAAACAGTTTGGAAAAGTGCTGGGAATCTTTCAGCCCGATCTGGCTGGCAATCATAGTGAGGGACATATCCGTAGTTGTCATCAAATCAATAGCCTGATTAATCCGATAAATATTAATATAATTGGATATGGTCAGATTCATCTGTTTGAAAAAAATTTCACTGAGATACCGGGTTGAGATGCCCAATTTATCCGAGATGTCCCCGATTAAAATCTTGGAATCGTAATGTTTGTGTATATAGGAGAGCGTAAAAGAGACATAGCGGTTCTGTCTGGGAGCATAGTGCTTGGAAAAAGAGAAGTCCATTTCCAGCGTTTCTAAAACCGAAAGCAGTAATTCAGTTATGTATAAATTTGAATAAGAACGAGAGAAAAAATGGTCTTCCTGGGTACTGGTAATTATTTTTTCAATCAGGGAAGCCATTCTTTCCGTAATTTTCGCTTTATAAAATACATTACAGCAGTAGTAAAGGGAAGAAATCATATCAATCGCATCCTCCGGGTTGCTGCTCCCGGTAGTATTCAGATATAATTCCTGGAAATAGGTTGGGTCAAAATGGATGTGGTTAAAGGTACAGGGTTCTTTGCAGGTAAGATAAAAGGAGTGAACAATATTTGGCATGATAATGACAATGTCATCTTTTTCACAGTTAATAATCTGATTCTTGATCTCCATGCTGCAGGTCCCTGAGGTCAGCTGATATACTTCTATGCTTTTATGGATATGCTTTGCAAAAGTATAGAAATTTTCACGGTGTTGTTTGACTGCGCTGATAATTGCCTGGTCTGACAGTACAAACCGTGTTTCTGATCCAGTGGCGGATTTTGAGTTCGAGTAAGTAGTATAGTACATAAAAATCTCCTTGTTCCGGATTATACAAAAAATGCCTGAAAATAAACAGGTTTTAACAAGCAACGTTATTATACAAATGATATAATATTTACAAAGATGTGTCAATGAAATTGTGAAATATAACTAGGAGGCTATAGCGTGAAGAAGAAATTGTGGATAGGGATACCAATTATATTGCTGATTGTAGGATTTGCAATCGTTATAATATATAATCAAACAGGTTTTCAACTGAAAATAAATGGAGAAAAAATTGACAAAGAAGAATATCTGGATACGGTGAATGAACAAATAAATCAGGTGAGCCAGTATTTTTATGAAAAAGCAGGTATTACATTGAAAGGGAATGCCTGGGAGAAAGAAATTGAGGGTGAAGTTCCTTACCGCGTACTGACAGACCAGGTTATCGGGCAGTTAAAGCATACGGCGGCGGTTTTTGACCTGGCAAAAGAAAAAGGTTATATAGAAGAAACCGGGTATCAGGCACTGAAAAAGAGAATGGAAGAAGAAAATGAAGCCAGGGCGAATAAAATAAAGAAGGGGGAACCCGTCTATGGGCTTTCCAATTTCTCACTGAAATTGTATAAAGAATATTCTATGGATGCAATACAAAAACAATATTGCTCCGATCTGGACAATGAAGGAATGAATGTTACAGATGAGGACAGAAAAGCCTATTATGATCAGCAAAAGGATAAGATCTTCCGCCAGAATGATGATATTACCTTGGATTATATAAAAATAGAGTATCTGGCATCGGAAATGGATGAGGAGCAGTACCGGAATTTAAAGGATAAGATGACAGAACTCCATGGAAAAATTAGCGATAAGGAGCCCCTGTCCGATCTGATACAAAGAGAAGAGCTGTTGATGCCTTATTATACTCATCAGGAATTACTGTCCGGGGATATTGGAGCTTACGGCAGAATAATGGGAGACGTGCTGGACTATGCGGCAGAATTAAAAAAAGGGGAAGTTACCCAGGTCATTGATGAAAATGGAGCTTTGTATCTGATTCAATGTGCAGACCGGAATGTAAATGATTATTATCCTCTGGACACAGTAAAAGACAATATCAATAAAAGTCTCAGGGAAGCCAATTATGAAAGCATTCTGTCGAAAAAGGCTGCCGGTTATGAAGTAAAGGGAAATATGGAAAGGATCTATACTTATACAAAGCAGCAGGTAATGAATTAAAGGTGGGTAAACATTTTTTCTGTATGAGCTAGTTTTACCTACGGAAAAAAGGATTATCAATAAATTATTTATGGAAAGAAAGGAGTAAGAGGATGAAAAAGAAGATTTTATCATTCATGCTGGCAGTTGCCCTGGTGTGCAGTACCCAGGCATTTAGTTCAGTGCCTTATGTAAAAGCGGCAGAGACAGCCGGCGTGGGCACGACCTACTATATCAGCAGCAGGAATGGAGACAATGGCAACAGCGGAACTTCAGAAGGAGAAGCATGGGAGACTTTAGACAAGCTTGAAAATGTTACCCTGGGCGCCGGGGACTCTGTATTGCTGGAATCAGGCTCTATATTCAACGGGTTTATTCATTTGCAGAATGTGGGAGGTACACAGGAAAGTCCCATTACCATTAACAGCTACGGAGAAGGAAATAAGCCGGTGATCAACTGTAATGGAGAAGGAGTCTGGTACCAGGACTATGGAAAAGCAATGGATAACAGCGGTCACAGAAGCAGCGGTTATGTTTCTTCCGCAATTTTACTTTATGATGTGGATTATGTAGAGATCAGTAACCTGGAAATTACAAACATTTCAAACGATTTTGATTATTTTGGAACGAATGTGAATAAAGCGTCCGGCAGAATGGACCGTACCGGTGTGGCTGGAATTGCAAAAGACGGGGGAACCATGGAGCATATTTACCTGGATAACCTCTATATCCACGATGTATCGGGGAATCTTCAGGATAAGCATATGAACAACGGTGGAATCCAGATGAATGTTCTGAAACCGGAAAATGAAGATGAAACCGGTATTGCAAGATATCAGGATGTAAAAATCAGCAATTGTTACGTGAAAGATGTCTCCAGAGCAGGGATTGTGGTAGGTTATACATATCAGCATGATAAGTTTGGCGGAGCAGCTCTGGCAGATGAAACGGTGAAAAAATACGGGCATACCAATCTGGTTCTGGAAGGAAATTATGTTCAGAATGCGGGAAATGATGCTATCGTTGCCATGTATGCTTACCGACCGATGATTCAGAATAATGTATCCGATACGGCAGGTGTAGACCTGGATGACGGATATGAGGGATACTGGCAGTCTTTCTGTGCGGCAATTTGGCCATGGAAGTGCAAAGATGCAGTTTTCCAATACAATGAAGCATTTGACACGGTGGGTGAAGGAAACGGTGACGGGCAGGCATGGGATATTGACTGGTCAGACGGCACTGTATACCAATACAACTACAGCCATAACAATGGAGGCGGTTCTATGCTGATCTGTCTGAATGAAGCTTATAATGGAACATTCCGGTATAATTTAAGCCAGGATGATTTGAAATGCCTCATTACATTCCAGGGCAATCCGCTTGCTAAAATCTATAATAATGTATTCTACGTGGGAGGGGATCTGGAAACGGCGATCCACCATCCGGCAGCAGGCAAGCGAAGCGGAGCCGGGTATCTGGCTAATAACATCTTCTACAATGTCAGCACAAATAAAAAAGTCAGTGATGATGGATGGAACCCTGGTAATAACAAAACATTTGAAAATAACATCTACTATGGTTACAGCGAAGAAGGAATGCCAGCGCTTCCGGAAGCAGATGCAATCACGGCAGATCCGAAATTTGAAAATCCGGGAAGTGCTCCTGTCACTGTAAATGCCGGCGGGAAGGTTCATGAGAGAAGTGCCTTTGCAGGATATAAAATCGCGGACGATTCCCCAGCTGTAAATGCCGGCGTATATATTCCTAATAATGCAGTTCAGGATTTCTTTGGAAATGAGTTGACGGGAATTGTACCTGATATTGGTATACATGAAACAACTGTGGAAGAATCTGTTTCGTTAAACGTATATTCAGATCACTACCTGGTGCAGGATCAGGATATCCGGAATGTGCCAAAAGGTACAACAGCAGAGGAATTCTTAAAAAATATCAAAGCATCTGCAAAAGCGGAGTGCAGGGTAATGAAAGGCTCTGAACAGGTTGCGGCAGATACGGCTGTAACAGAAGAGATGGTATTAAAGGTAATCAATAAAGACAATGATCAGGAGACAAGTACCTATAATATCCATGTGGTAAAAGTATATGCCGAATATGCCACAGAGGGAATGACAGCTTCAGCAGGAAGCTTCCAGCCAAACAACGCCGCAGAAGGAAATCCGGCTTACGTACTGGATGATAATATGAATACGATCTGGCATACGGCATGGAGCGGATGTAACAGAAGCGAAGCATGGATCCAGATTGATATGGGGAAAGAACAGCCGGTAAGCATGCTGAAATATGTGCCCAGAAAAGCAGGCGGGGTAAATGGAATTATTACCGAATATGAAGTATCCGTCAGTACAAACGGCACAGACTGGACAAAAGCCGCCACAGGAAGCTGGGATAACAATTCTGAGATAAAATATGCAGAATTTCCATCGGTAGCTGCCAGGTATGTAAAGCTTTGGGCAAAAGATTCCAAATCACAGGAAGCCGGAAAAGTTTTCGCATCTGCAGCAGAAATCCGGCTTGGATATGAAGAATAGGGGGGTGTGAATACGATGAAAAAGAAGATCTTATCAATGCTTACGGCACTGGCTGTCATTGTTTCCAGTATTTCACCGGGGATAACCGTAAGTGCGGCAGCTGATCAGGAGACCGCCACAGGTACGACCTATTATGTCAGCACATTAAATGGAAAGGACAGCAATGACGGAACATCGGAATCGAAACCGTTTTACAGTCTGTCAAAAATAAATGAATTAACGTTACAGCCTGGGGACCGGGTGCTGTTAGAATCCGGCTCAGAATTTACAAATGGATACCTGCATCTCTTCGGACAGTCCGGCTCGCCGGAAGATCCCATTGTGATTGATAAATATGGTGAAGGAAACGATCCGGTAATCAATACAAACGGACAGGGAATCTGGTACCAGAACTATGGGCAGCCCCTGGACAGCGCAAGCCATGTCTATACTGGCTATGTATCCTCATCTATTTTATTGTACGATTCCGAGTATATTGAAATCAACAATCTGGAAATGAGCAACCGGGGACCGAAGATTGAAACCGTGTATAACAGCCAGAAGGTTATGGAACGAACAGGAGTAGCTGCGGTTGCCCAGGATAAGGGAACGGTAGATCATATCTACCTGAATAACCTGAACATACATGATGTAATCGGAAATGTGTATGACAAGCATATGAACAACGGTGGTATCTATTTTACGGTATTCAAGCCAAACGATGAATCCAAAACGGGGATTTCCCGTTATGAAGATGTCAAGATAGAAAACTGTATGGTAGAAAACGTAAACCGCTGGGGAATTGCCGTGGGATATACGGCATATCATGCACAGTTTAACAATACGGCAATACCCGACAGTGTCATTGCAAAATATGGTTCAGGAAATGTGGTGATCCGGAATAATTACGTGAAAGAGCCAGGCGGAGATGCAATTACCACCATGTATTGTGACCGTCCGTTAATTGAGTATAACGTATCGGAAGGGGCGGCAAGACAGATTAACGAAACCGACTATTCTGCAACTTCAAGCGGCAGAGTGGCGGCAGCGATCTGGCCATGGAAATGTAAAGATGCAGTATTCCAGTACAATGAAGCCTTTGACACGTATTTCAACCAGGATGGACAGGCGTGGGATGCAGATTCCGGCGACGGAACACTCTATCAGTATAACTACAGCCACAATAACGGAGGCGGATGTATCATGTTCTGTCTGGGACAGGCATATCAAAATACCTTCCGCTATAATATCAGCCAGAATGACCTGGCAGGCGTAATTAATGCACCATCCCAGCCGGATGCCCATATTTACAACAACGTCTTCTATGTGAAAGACGGTGTTCCGTTTATCCGCCCGGGCATGACTGGCGGTGTGATGAATTTGGAAAATAATATTATCTATTATGCCGGTGATCAGGCAAGAACAGAAAACTGGACATTAAACGGAACCAGGGCAAGCTATAGCAACAACTTATATTACAACTATGCTAATTTACCGGCAGACGATGAGAATGCGGTAAACGTAGCAGCGGGAACGCCAGTGTTTGCAGATCCGGGAAAAGCACCAGCCACTACAAACGGCACAGCAAATCCCCATCATGATCCCACACAGGAAACTGTATTTGACGGATATAAACTGGCTGAAAATTCACCTGCCATCAATGCCGGAAAATTTATAACGGATAATGGAGGAAAGGATTTCTACGGGAATGAAGTAACCGGAACACCAGATATTGGAGCTTATGAATCCGCTTCTGTCAGTCTGGATCTGTATTCCTCTGTTTACACCATTGCAGAGTACAAGATCAGCGGTCTGGCTAAGAATACAACCGTAGATCAGTTCTTAGGTAACTTATCTTACGATAAGAAATTAGAGGTACAGGTATTTGACCGGGAAGAGCAGGAACTGACCGGAGACGATATTGTGACAGGCGGCAGCAAGCTGGCTTTATCGGATGGCAGCCAGACGGTAGAATATACGGTAACGGCAAATACCGATAACAGTATCCATGATTCTGTATTTGAGTTGAAAGACCAGACAATTTATGTGCCGATGACGGAAAAAGCAACGGTATCGGTGGAAGATATCATCAATGGAATTACCGTGAATGATACGTCAGCTATAAAAATTTATCAGAATGATGCCGAAGTAACCCAGGGAAGCGCAGCAGACGGCATGACCCTGAAAGTAATTGCAGAAGACGGCTCCGAAGCAGCGTATACACTGGCTGCTAAAAATGAATACCAGTGGGCAAAAGATTTTGTAGAGGCGAAGCAGGGGAATGTATGGTTTGCCCAGCAGAAAGAAAATAATGAATACAGCAATATGACTGTATTTGATAATACCTATGCCACCTGGAATGGAAAGGATTATGCAGTAATCGGTCTGGAAGGAAACCGTGGACAGCAGACGGCAGATAAACGCGGCTTATTCTGTGATGCTTTGGCTGTTTCACAAAGGGGCCAGGGATACTCCGCAGCCTACCGGTCACCGGTTGACGGAAATATTATCCTGTCATTTAAAGATATGGGGGATAAGAAGAACGCGTTTCTGCGTATGGCATCAGCCGCCAATCCCAACACAGGATCAGATGTCTTCCTGACCATAACCAAAAACGGAGAACAGATCGGAGAGCAGATCCAGCTTCCAAATGACGGAACCGGTGTGGAAATTGCTCCTGCTGAGATTCCGGTAGCAAAAGGAGACTATATCCGATTAGAAATTAAGAACATCGGTGCACAGAATGCCAACAAGAGTTCTGCATACGTTACTCCTGTCATTACTTATACAGATCCGGCAGAAGCAGATACCCAGGCGCCAACCACTCCTGAGAATATTAAGGCAGAGGAAGTTACCGATACATCCGCTTCCATCAGCTGGAATGCTTCCACCGATAATGTAGGTGTTAAGGGATACGAAGTAAAAAATGGAGATGAACTTTTAAAGGATATCACCGAGGGAACAAGCACCAGTCTGGATGGACTGACTCCATCTACGGATTATACCTTAACGGTAACTGCATATGATGCAGCAGGCAACAAATCAGAGCCTGGAAGTGTGACCTTCCGGACAAAAGATATGGAAGATACCCAGAAGCCGTCAGCACCTGCAAATGTAAGGGCATCTGATGTTACAGACACCACAGCCACAATCAGCTGGAATGCCTCAACAGATAACGTTGGTGTACAGGGCTATAAAGTCTTAAACGGAAATGAAGAATTAGCCGATGTTACGGATACCAGTGTTACGCTTCAGGAACTGGCGCCGGAAACGGCATATACACTGACCGTTGTAGCTTATGATGCAGCAGGCAATCAGTCTGAACCGGCATCTGTAACATTTACAACAGCAGAGGAAGCGGATACGCAAAGCCCCTCAGCACCTGCAGAGGTCAGCGCGGATGACATCACAGATACAACCGCAATGATTTCCTGGACAGCTTCCACCGATAACAAAGGAGTAGCGGGATATCGGATTAAGAATGGAGAAGTGATCCTGAAAGATCAGGTGACCGATACACAGGCACAGCTTACCAATCTGAACCCTGGTACTGAATATGTAATCAGTGTAGTGGCTTACGATGCAGCAGGAAACGAATCAGATCCGGGAACCGTATCCTTCACAACACTTGGGGAAACGGAAAAGCCGGATACAGAAAAACCATCCATACCTGCAGATGTAAAGGCTGAAAATATTACGGCAGCTGCAGCAGACATATCCTGGACAGCTTCCACCGACAATATTGGAGTGGCTGGTTATAAGGTAATGAAACAGGATACACTGTTAGCAAATGTAACCGAGGGTACCAGTTATTCGTTAACGGGACTGAATCCCCAGACAGCGTATACCATTGATATCATTGCATACGATGCCGCAGGAAATGAGTCAGATCCGGGAAGCGTTACCTTTACAACCCTGGAGTTAAAAGATGAAGAAGCGCCGTCGATACCGGACAGTGTAAAAGCTGATCCCGTCGGACAGACTACGGCATGGATCAGCTGGAATGCTTCCACCGATAATGTTGGTGTGGCAGGATATGAAGTGAAAAATGGCGGCACCGTTCTGGCAGATGTAACAGAGGGAACCGGTGTGGAAATAAAAGACCTCCTGCGCGGCACGCAATACACCATCAGCGTTACGGCATACGATGCAGCAGGAAACCGTTCGGAACCGGGAATGGTAGATTTCACCACATTAAGAGCAGACGCTTCCGCCTTAAATGCAAAAATTAGCGAAGCGCAGGCAATCAAAAATGACGGAGGCATCTATACAAAGAGCAGCTATAAAGATTTACAGGCAGTCATTGCAGAAGCAAAAGAAACGGCAGGAAATAAAAACAGCAGTGACGAAGAAATCAGGGCATCCATAACCCGGTTAGAAAATGCAATGAAGCTGGTGAAAGTAACACTGACGTTAAACATTGCCAAAGCGGAAATGGAAGCCGGAGATATGCTGCAGCTCACCTCATCCACAAATGAAGCAGAAGCTGCTGTCACATGGAGTTCCTCCAATGAAAAAGTAGTAACGGTTGATGCAAAGGGTATGGTAAAAGCAGCCGCAGCTGGAACAGCTGTAGTAAGAGCAAACCTGGGCACCATCAGTGCAGAGTGTACCATAACGGTAAAATCCAGACCGGCATCGGGACCGACGCTGACACTGAATAAGAGCAGCGCAACGATTTATACCAAAGGAACCACGTCTGTTCGATTAACTGCGAAAGTGACAGGTCCAAGTAAAAAAGTCAGCTGGAAATCCGGTGATACGAAGATTGCAACCGTGAAAAACGGTAAAGTAACAGCAAAAAAAGCCGGAAAGGTAACGATTACCGCTACGGCAAACGGTATCCGCAGGACATGCAGAATCACTGTAAAAAAACCGGCATTAAAGCTGAGCAAGACAAAGCTTACACTGTATACAAAAGGAAAAACAACCGGAGAAATAGACGCAAGGATAACTGGCTCCAGCAAACGCATTGAATGGAAAACCAGCGATAAGAAAATCGCAACAGTTAAAAACGGCAAAGTAACCGCAAAAAAAGCAGGTAAAGTAACAATCACTGCAAAAGCCAACGGAATTACAAAACGCTGTGAAGTAAATGTGAAAAAGCCAAGCCTGATCGTAAAAAGCAGTACGGTAGTGAATTTGAAGAAAGGAAAAAGTGCGAGAATATCCGTAAAGGTAAAACCCGCCGGAAAAATCAGATTTAAATCCAGTAAGAGTAAAATCGTGTCCGTAAGCAGTAAAGGCGAGATGAAAGCGCTGAAAAAAGGAAAAGCAGAAATCACGGTATCCTGCTACGGCATAGAGAAAAAAATCACAGTTTATGTGGATAAAAAGAAATGATCGCCGGAATCATTCGGGACAAGTCTCCCACAAAGTGTGACACACAGCTGCCAGAAAGCAATTTAAAAACACGCTCTGGCTAATGGCAAAAGGAAGCGGATATAATGTCCGCTTCCATGGAGAAAAAAATTCAGAAATTTATGTTTGCAGAGAGATGGATCTTCGTCTCTCTGCTTTATGTGTTAATATAGGGTAATGAAGTATTTACACAGAGCGCAAAATGTGTTTCACAATGGATAAATCAGGAATGAAAAGAAGTATCTGCATAATTTATGATTTTAATACACATGCTATGAAAAAGCGAGGTGATAGATCATGATAACGAATGCAGAACAAGAGATTCTCAGTGGAATCTGTAAGGAAAGCAAAACGGCACTTCTGGATATCCACACCATTTTAAGCAAGGTATACGATGATGAGCTGGCGCTGGACCTGAATCTCCAGGCAGCCAGATATTCCAGACTGGAAGAAAAGGCAGCAGACAGCCTGAGGGAAAAAGGGCTGGCTGATACGGCGCTGGGGCTTGGTAACAGAACGAAACGCTGGGCTTCCCTTCAGGCGGGAACGGTGTTCAATGTGAGTACCTCCCATATAGCTGATATGCTGATACAAAAGAAAGAAGAACGGTTTACTGAAGTGAAAAAAACAGTAGACCAGAATCCGGTTGTGCACAATATGGTATATGAACTCGCAGAAGAATTTCTGGGTTTTGAAGAGGATACCATACGGATTCTCAAGTCTTATTTGTAAAATAGGCATGAGAATATATTGTAAAGAAATGTAAAAAATTACTTGTCATCAGCTTCTGTACATTATATAATACAAAATGGAACTGAAACGTAGAGGCAGATGGATTGAGGAGCGTCTGTTTTTACTGGAAAACATTTATGCTAAGGAGGATTTTAAAATGTCATATGTTGATGAGGTAATTGAACTGGTAGTGAAAAAGAACCCTGCTGAACCGGAATTCCATCAGGCAGTAAAAGAAGTTCTGGAATCTTTACGCGTTGTAGTTGAAGCAAATGAAGAAAAATTCAGAAAAGATGCATTGCTGGAAAGACTTGTAGAGCCGGAAAGACAATTCAAATTCCGCGTGCCTTGGGTAGACGACAAGGGACAGGTTCAGGTAAATACAGGTTATCGCGTGCAGTTTAACAGCGCAATCGGACCTTACAAAGGCGGTCTTCGTCTTCATCCATCCGTAAATATCGGTATTATTAAATTCCTGGGATTCGAACAGATTTTCAAGAACTCACTGACAGGTCTTCCGATTGGCGGTGGTAAAGGTGGATGTGATTTTGATCCTAAGGGCAAATCAGACAGAGAAGTAATGGCATTCTGCCAGAGCTTTATGACAGAACTCTGCAAATATATTGGCGCTGATACAGACGTACCGGCAGGTGATATCGGAACAGGTGCAAGAGAGATCGGATTCATGTTCGGACAGTATAAGAGAATCCGCGGAGTTTATGAAGGCGTGTTAACCGGAAAAGGCTTATCCTATGGCGGATCTTTAGCAAGAACAGAAGCTACCGGATATGGTTTATTATATTTAACAGAAGAATTATTAAAGATCAACGGAAAAGAATTAGCAGGTAAGACAGTAGCGGTTTCCGGTTCCGGAAATGTTGCTATTTACGCAACTCAGAAAGCACATCAGCTGGGTGCGAAAGTTGTAACTGTAAGTGATTCTACCGGATGGGTTTATGATCCGGACGGAATTGACGTTGACGTATTAAAAGAGATTAAAGAAGTAAAACGTGCTAGATTAACCGAATACAAAAACTACAGACCAAATTCTGAGTATCACGAAGGAAAAGGCGTATGGACAGCAAAAGTTGATATTGCCCTTCCATGTGCGACACAGAATGAACTGGATATCGAAGATGCTAAGACTTTGGTAGCAAATGGCTGCTTCGCAGTTTGCGAAGGTGCTAACATGCCTACAACTCTGGAAGCTACAAAATACCTTCAGGAAAACGGCGTAATCTTTGCTCCTGGTAAAGCAGCAAATGCAGGTGGTGTTGCTACTTCCGCACTGGAAATGTCACAGAACAGCGAAAGACTGAGCTGGTCATTCGAAGAAGTGGATTCCAAATTACAGGGAATCATGGTGAATATCTGCCATAACATGTCAGACGCAGCAAAACGTTATGGACAGGACGGCAACTATGTATTAGGCGCTAACATTGCAGGATTTGAAAAAATTGTAGATGCAATGAACGCACAGGGAATCGTATAATCGTATAAGAAATCCTACAAGTATAATTGATGTAAGCATTAAAAGTTAAACCCTATGGCGAAGTGGACTATTCACTTCGCCTTTTTATATGCAGCTAAGAGACTGATTATTCATAAGGGTTCATTCATCCTGACATCTCCTTTATGCCATTTCTATACTCATCTGGTGCAGAATCAGCCGTAATGAGATAAAGAAATTCTTTTTTGTAATAAAGTATAATTGCAGCCATAGGCATCTGTATGTTATAATCAAAATAAAATTAGCCTGAACATAAAAGCGGCAAAAATATTTCACCTGAAAGGATATATTAATATGAAAAGTAAAAAATGGCTGGTACAAGGGATAGCGATACTCATTTTTGTTGTATTATTTTCAGTGACAGTTTTTGCGGCAGATCAACAAATTGTGGCAGATCAACAAATTACGGCTGCTGAAACAGAGAAAGAAAATCCTCTGGAACATTCTCTTTATGTAAGGGGACAGGATGAAGAGGGGCTGTTGACAAGTGTCAGTGAAGAAGAGTGGAAAGAATTGAAAAAAGAGGGTAAAAAGGACATGCAGAAAACGGCTTTTGTAGTGTTCCAGCCTCAGAAAGCCCCAACAGAAGAAGTTCCCCAAACAGACAAATCCGGGCATGTAGCTGAAACAGAAACGGGTGTGGAATCAACAGAAACGAATTTGTCTGTGTCATATGAAGCATATGAAAAAACTACCGAAACCCAAAAGCTTAAGCAAGGTGAAACATATGAAGAAATAACCGAGAATCAAATGTCTGTTTCAGGTGAGATATACGAAGAGACAACCGAGGCTCAAATGTCAGAGGCAGGTAAGACATACGAAGAAGCAACAGAGGCTCAAATATCTGAGTCAGATGAGACATATGAAGAAACAGCCAACACGAAAATGGCTGAGTCAGATGAGACATACGAAGAAACAACCAATACCCAAATGATAGAAACCAATGAATTGACAGTTAAGATTCCGGAAACAGAAATGTTGGAGACAAGTAATCCGGTACAAACTGTAAAGCTAACAAAAAAACATAAAAAATACATAGAAAAATCAGCAAAAATGTTTAAAGAGGTTGTGGTTATCTTTAATGGCTGCTCCCCGGAGGACGAATTGTGTCTGGCGGAATATTCTAACGTAATCGTAAAGGTATTAGAGAAGGAAGTAAAAGAAACGGAACTGGAAGACATAATGAAAGTTCTGAATATCGAAGAAACCAGAAAAGATAGTGGTCTGGAGAAAATTTCCGGTACAGAAAATCCCATAACGTTGGTAGAAGGAGGCAGTCAGCCGGCTATCAGGGCAGCCAGCACAAATAACGATGATACAAATACAGACAATAATAAAAATAAAGAGATAACCCTAACGGTTACGATTGACGACATATCTGCAGGTGAAGATATGCTTACAGCAACCTGTGCGATTTCGTCAAAGACAGAAATAACGAATGGGAAATTAACATTTACCTATGATAAAAACATAATGACTCTTGAAAGTGCCGATGCAGAGGAGTTAGAGGCTTTTGAAGACAATGATATGACATGCCAGATCAATCATGCGAATAATGGTGCCGCAGAGGGAACGATAGAGATGACCATTTCTTCGGCGCAGGGAGTTAAGCTGAATGGGGATATGCTTTATTTATACTTTGATCTGAATACATTAGCAAAAATGGGAGATGTTTACGAAATAAAACTTCAAGTCAATGAGATGAAAAATGGTGCTGCCGATCTGACAACCGATGTAAAACAAAGCACGTATACTGTGACGGATGAAGATGAGATTGAAAATGAAGATGATGAAGATGACGTGGAAGATAGTACAGATGATGGTGAGGATGAGAGCGAATCAGAAACAAAGAGAACGCAGTCCACACAGTCCACGCAGTCTACAAATAGATCAAACACTGCATCATCCGAATTGGGTACCAAAACAACAACTCCGCCAAAAACCGGTGATGAAAGTAACACGACACTTTGGTTAATCATCGGGGGCGCATCTCTGTTAACGGTACTGTATACATATAGAAAAAAAAGAAAAGCATAATAGAGAGACTCTGTAAGAAGTCAATACACGTTCATTTCACTATGTGTATTGGCTTTTAACATTTTAGATAATCCGTAATACTGACGGAAGGAGATGGCTGGAGAAGAGAAAACATCACAATAAATGGGGTTAATCTTAAGTAATTTTTTATAAAATAACAGTAGAAATGAACTTATTGGATAGTGTATACTATAAACAGTGTTGCTATAATTGTGAATAATCATTCCAAAAAATGAATGAGTGATGATAGTATAGTTTGGGTACACTATGGATAAATACATAATTTCAGAAGAGGATGGATAGCCATGTGTGGATTTTGCGGATTTGTAAGCGATATAACAGATAAAGAAACTATTTTGGGAAATATGATGGATGTTATTAAGCATAGAGGACCAGATTCAGAAGGAAAGTTTTGCACCGATGAAGCAGCATTGGGTTTTCGAAGACTGAGCATCATTGACCTGGAAAGCGGCTCACAGCCTATGTTTAATGAAACCGGCGACATAACCCTGGTATTTAACGGGGAGATCTATAACTGCCTGGAACTCAGGGAACGCTTTAAACAAAAAGGACATGTTTTTGCCAACCGTTCCGACTCAGAAGTACTGCTACATGGGTATGAAGAATATGGCGAAAAATTAGTCAATGAGCTGCGCGGCATGTTTGGCTTTGCTATCTGGGACGCACCCAATAAAAAGTTATTTATGGCGAGGGATTTCTTTGGAATCAAGCCGGTTTACTATGCAATGATAAACGGCAGCCTGGTTTTCGGATCCGAGATAAAAAGTATATTGGAATTTCCGGGATTTCAAAGAGAAGTAAATGAAGAAGCCCTGGAACAATACCTTTCTTTTCAATATTCCGCATTGCCGGAGACATTTTTTAAAGGAATTTATAAATTATTACCGGGACATTATCTGACCCTTCAGGATGGAAAAATTGAGATTACCCAGTATTTTGACCCGACTCTGGCACCTCAGAAGACCGATGAGACAGAGGAAGAATTAATTCAGAAAATAGATGCTGTAATGAGCGAGTCAGTTGAGAAACATATGCTGGCAGACGTGGAAGTTGGCGCGTTCTTATCCAGTGGCGTAGACTCCAGCTTTATTGCAGCGAAGTATTCCGGAAACAAGACCTTTACCGTTGGATTTTTTGATGAAAACAGTCCATATAATGAAACCCAGTTTGCCAAAAAACTTTCGAAGCATCTGAATCTGGAAAATCACAGTAAAATTATATCCGAACAGGAGTATTGGGATGCCATTCCAAAGATCATGTATCATATGGATGAACCCCTGGGAGATGCTGCGGCAATTGCTCTCTACTTTGTGGCTCAGGAGGCGGCGAAACACGTAAAAGTAGTTACTTCCGGGGAAGGGGCAGATGAATTCTTTGGAGGATATACCATTTACAGAGAACCGCTGGCGTTAAAACATGTGCAATGGATTCCAAAGCCCATCCGCCGTGCATTTGCCTGTGTAGCAATGAAACTGCCGGAACATATGAAGGGAAGAAGCTATCTGATCCGTGCAAGTAAATCGGTTCAGGAGCGTTTCATTGGCAATGCCAATATTTTTACTGCAAAAGAGAGAAAAACGATTCTGAAACACCCTGCTAAGATTATGACGCCTCAGGAATTTCTGGATAAAAATTACAAAAAAATGGCGAAGTATGATGATACAACCAAAATGCAGTATATCGACCTTACCAACTGGCTTCCGGGAGATATTCTTCTGAAAGCGGACAAAATGAGTATGGCACATTCCCTGGAACTGCGTGTACCGTTCCTGGATAAGGAAGTCTTTGAGGTAGCCAGAAAAATAAATACGGAAGAAAAATTAAAAGATCATACGACAAAGTATGCCTTCCGTAAAGTAGCCGAAAAATATTTACCGAAACAGACAAGTGAAAAGAAAAAACTGGGCTTCCCGGTTCCAATCCGTGTATGGCTAAAACAGGACAGCGGGTATGGAAGAACAAAGAAAATGTTCACAGGGAAAAGTGCAGGAAAGTTCTTCAACCAAAAACAGATCATGCAGCTTCTGGACGACCACAAGGCAGGGCTGCGGGATAACAGCAGAAAGATCTGGGTAATCTATACATTCTTGATCTGGTATCAGGTATTCTTTGTAGAAAAGGAGCATAACTTCGCATGACAAAACAAGAATTTGCAGACTGGGCGGGACGGGAAACGATCATTTTAGACGGTGCAACGGGATCAAATTTGATTAAAGCAGGTCTGAAACGCGGTGTTTGTACAGAACAGTGGATCCTTGAAAATCCCGGAATTTTAACTGAATTACAGCGGGCATATGCTGATGCGGGAAGTAATATTGTATATGCACCGACTTTTGCGGCAAACCGTCTGAACTTAAAATATTATGGATTGGAAGAGAATATCAGACAGATGAATCACGAGCTTGTAAAGCTTTCCAAGGAGGCGGTACAGGGAAGGGCATATGTTGCAGGCGACCTGACTACTTCCGGTAAGATTATCGGTGCTTCGGATGAAGTGACTTACGAGTCTGTGCTGGAAATGTATAAGGAACAGATCATTTATCTGGTAGAGGCGGGCGTGGATCTGCTGGTGGCGGAGACCATGATCAGCATTGATGAGACCCTGGCGGTACTGGATGCGGCAGCAGAAGTCTGTGATTTGCCGGTGTTGTGTTCCATGACTCTGGAAGCGGACGGAAGTGTGTTTGCAGGAGGGACAGCATGGGATGCAGTGGAGTCCCTTCAGGAAATGGGCGCTTCGGCAGTAGGGCTGAATTGCTCCGTGGGTCCTGACCAGTTAGAATCGGTAGTCGCTTCTATGAAAAGAGTTGCTTCCGTTCCCATAATGGCGAAACCCAATGCAGGAATGCCGGTTATCACCGAAACAGGGGAAGCCATTTATAATATGAATGCACAAGATTTTGCTAAACATATGATGGTACTGGTAAAAGCCGGTGCCGGAATTGTGGGAGGGTGCTGCGGTACCACTCCTGAATACATTGCGATGCTTGCAGGCAATATCCATAACATGCAAAAATAATGATTCCACAGAAAAAGGGCTGCTTTACCAATTGGTAAAGCGCCCTTTTGCAATATGTATCCTGCTACTCTCTGAACTCGAATAAAGCCTTTACAGGGATCCCCAATACGTCCGATATATCGAACAGTTTATCCAGGGATATGGATGTGGGCATATTCGGAGCTTCCAGATTACTGATATGAGTCCGGCTTAAGTTGGTGTGTTCAGCCAGCTGTAATTGTGTGAGACCGCGCATTTTGCGGTAATAAGCAACGGTAAGACCAAGCTGCTTATATTGACTTTGGCGTTTTTTATTCATTTTATCCATATGAATTCCTCCTTGCATATAGTTTATTCTTTGTAAGGAAAAAACGAAACAAGGCGTAGACCAACTTATGCAATATGAAATTTTGCAAACAGGGAATAAAGATTTCAGAATACAATGTAAAAAATTGCAAAGATTAGTGAGGTCTGGGTTTTTGAAGGCTGATTTTAAATTGTATGAATTCCTGCACCTCTTTTTGGAGTGAGGGACTTAAATGATTGTAGCTGTATAATAACTCCTGTTCTTCTTTGGTCAGAATAGTAGAAATCAGATCGTACTGCTGTCCCCGGATCAGATAATCCATGCTGATTCCAAATAAATCGGCCAACTGTACCAGTGAATCCAGCGGCGGAGTCCGGTAACCGTTTTCATAATTCGTATATGTCTGACGTTCTACATTTAATATCGTACTGACATGCTCCTGTGTATATCCGCGGTCTTCACGCAAACGGCGAAGACGCTGTCCTAAAGTTGATCTCAACATAAGATACCTCCAAATATTTTAAATATTATAGCAAGTAATGGTAAATATTTCCTTTTAGGACACGAAATGAAACTGAGATGCCACATACCGAATTTCCTGTTGAAAATTGTCGGAAAGGAAGAATTATGTCTATAAAATTTTTGGAATATAAGTTGAGGTGCAAACATAAAAAATGTTCACACCGCTTCGTGGTGTGAGTATTGCATAACGCTGCAATATGTAATTGGTGTTATAATGAAGCTGCCGGAGTGTGAGGGAGTTAAAAAGAGAGTGAAAGAGGTATGACATTAACAGAATCAGCAGACTGCATGGAGAGAACAGCATCTGTAGAATAAGAATATCCGGGAGAAGCCTGTGTGAGACCCTCCCGGATATTCAGAATTGTATCTGACTCAGATAGCTGTTGTGATAACGGCCATCGAATGTTACATCTTCCTGAAACCAATCAGGCGGGATAAAATGATCCGCTGTTTTTTCATCGGGAAATTCTACCTCAGCCAGTATTAAGGGGGCGAACGGAGGATCAAAGAGATCCAGTTCGATGTTTAAACCCTGCTTGAGGGGGATCACATATCTCTTTTTAGAAATGATATTCCCGTCAGCTTTCGGCTTTAAGTGCTCGTAGGCATCCTTAGTAAGGGGAAGATTGTACTCCTCCCGAACCATCATGCCTTTTCCTTTGTAGGTGAGAATATATTCATCATCCTGTCTGCGGATGCGTACCACAGGCTCCGTACATAAATATCCCTGTTCAATAATATGATAGGGATAGGAATTAAGATTTGCAGGTAAATCTTTTATCAGATATTTTCGTTCAATTTCCATAGGGCTACCTCCTTTGCTGGAATGAATTTACAAATATACTCTAAGGCTATCATAATATATTTACAATAGAAAGTAAATTGTTTTTCCAAACTACTGGTATATTGAAATTATTTTTGGTAGAATAAAGAAAATAGTCAAAGGAGGTTTTTAAATGAGTAAAATATATATTTTTTTAGCAGAAGGATTTGAAGAAATAGAAGGTTTGACCGTAGTGGATCTGCTGCGTCGCGGGAAGCTGGATATTACCATGATATCCATGACCGGTGTACTGGCTGTCACCGGTTCCCATGGTATCTGCGTTACGGCTGACGCTGTTTTTGAAGAGACTGATTTTTCCGATGCAGGGATGTATGTCCTGCCAGGGGGAATGCCGGGAACCTTACATCTGGGCAACCACAAAGGCCTGGTTGATTTACTGAAAGAAGCCCATGCTAAGAACGGAAAGATCGCTGCAATTTGTGCTGCTCCCAGTGTGCTGGGTACAAATGGGATTCTGGAAGGTAAAAGAGCCGTCTGCTATCCCGGATTTGAAGATAAGCTGATTGGGGCACAGGTTTCAAATGATCCGGTGGCAGTGGATGGAAATATCATCACCAGCCGGGGGCTGGGAACGGCAATTGAATTCTCCCTGGCGATTATTTCTGAATTCCTGGGGCAAGAAGAAGCACAGAGGATAGCAGAGTCAATTATTTATAAATAGAACAGAAAGATCGTGAGGAAAGTATATGTTTTGGACCAGATATGAATTAAAAGACAGAGCGAAAAATGTGCTGAGGGGCTGCATTTGGTCTGCCATCCTTGTCTGCCTGATATCAGGGCTGTTAAGCGGAGAGTTTGGCGGCAATAGTTCCGGAGGCAGGTCTTCCGGTAACAACAGCGGCATGGAATGGTTCGCGGGTGATGATACCAGTAGTGATAGAGCTGATGAGGATGGAAATGATGACGGTCAGTCGGGGCTTACCGGGCGGATCACCGATGGTGCGGGGGGACTGCTAAAGGATGCCGGTACCAGAATCAGCGGACTGCTGACAAGAGGCTTACTCCCGATTTACCTTTACATGGGACTGATGGTGTTGTTATTTAGCATCGTGCTGCATCTGCTGATCGGAATGCCGATCTGGGTGGGCGCAAAAAGGTTTTTTATGTGCAGCAGGGAACGGCGGACCGGAGTAGGCGAGCTGCTGTATGCATTTAAGAGCAGATATATAGTAAATGTTGTACTGACCATGTTTTTAAGAGAAGTGAAAATTTTCCTTTGGACACTTCTTCTTATTGTGCCGGGTATTATTAAAAGCCTGCAGTATATGATGGTTCCTTATATTCTTGCAGAAAACCCGGATATTGAACGGAAAAGGGCTTTTGAAATCAGTGCCGGGATGATGAGCGGACAGCTCTGGGAAGTATTTATTTTGAAACTGTCATTTATTCCCTGGATGATTCTGGGTGCCATATCCTGCGGCATTGCAAATGTGCTGTATGTGAATCCTTATATGGCTGCTACTGAGGCGGAATTGTATGGTGTATTAAGAATATATGCCATTGAAAACGGGATCAGCAATACCTATGAACTGCCCGGATTTGCTGAGGAATGTTTATAA
>OIES01000269.1_pt1 | contig 26836 bp, 18 predicted proteins | sample 1581811 | NCBI WGS metagenome assembly OIES01 (sample SAMN03281021, study PRJEB24777) | human gut metagenome | isolation source: fecal sample PR177 from 1 month old male Malay infant, vaginal delivered... | reverse complement strand
GTGTATATGGTGATAGTATGAATCCACATAATCATGCAATTTCACGTGCAGGACTTACTATGTCGAGACATACGGTGTTTGACGGTATCGATCTATTATTTCTGGATGTGAAAGAAGAGTCGGTTCAATTTTATGCTAAATCACATACCAAGACATTTGCCATAAATCATTGTGAAGAGGGGCGCATCGAGTGTAAGTTTACATCTGGGGAATATTTATATATGGGGCCAGGAGATATGTCATTAGGTTGGCATACTCATGCTGACTACCAACATAAAAATTACTTCCCTACAAAACTTTTTAAGGGAATTGTATTACTCGTAGATGTAGAAAAAGCGCAACCTGTATTGGATTCGCTTGTTACTGAGTCACGTATTAATTTAACAAGCCTAGCTGAACGATTTTGTGAGCAATCTGAATTTGGTATGATGATGGAAGAGACGGAATCTGTTCGCCAGATTTTTTCTAGCTTATATAAAGTGCCTGATCAAATTAAAGGGCACTATTTTAAATTAAAAGTTATTGAAACTTTCTTATTATTATCTATTATTTCTACAACTAATCATGAAAAGAGAAGCTCCTATCGTAAACAACAAGTAGATATTGTAAAAGCTGTTAATGAATATATATCTACACAGTTTATGAAACGGATAACCATAGATTCCTTGTCTGACCAATTTGATATTCCTACATCAACATTAAAGCGTTGTTTTAAAGGGGTATATGGTATGACAATCCATCACTATTTAAAGGAATGTCGTATTAATGCAGCTAAGCACTTGCTTCAAGAGTCAGATCGATCTATTTTAGAAATTGCTAATGCCGTAGGCTACGAGAATGGTAGTAAATTTACTAGTGCATTTAAAGAGGCCACAGGTGTAACTCCTAGTGCTTATCGTAAAGTATAAACACCTTAAGCCAAACTAAGCCAAAGCATGCATTATAATATTAGTAATATTTAAAATATAAGTGTTCAAGGCTTAGAACGAGTAGGTTATAAAACTTAATATTGTCCGAAATGTATATTTTTGGTCTTTTCGGAGTAGATATGCAAGATACACTTTGCTAACATTAAAATGTAAATGATATTCAATGTCATTATATGTTGCTGAAGTGTATCTTTTTTATTTTGTGTATGAGATACAAAACATATGGTTAGTTAGAAATTGAGGAGGGCACAATGAACCGGTGGGGACATGCAAAACGTAGCATTATTCTGTCTAGTGCAGTTGCCTTGTGGCTTAGTGCACCGCTTGTAGTGTGGGCGGAGAATGCGACTGTTACTACGGATGTTGTTCATGTCAAAGGTACATGGGCAGAAGAAGAAGCAAAATTGAACTCACAGCAAGTGCAAATCATTACTAAGAAAGAGATTGAAAAGAAACAGGCGAAGTCCGTCGAAGATATTATATTTACTCAAACAGGTGTATCTAGAACCGTTGATGCTATGGGCCGTGTTGGTGTATCCATCCGCGGTGCCGAAGCGCGTCACACACTGATCCTTGTAGATGGTCAACCCGTACTCGGCGATTTTGATAAGTACTCTGGTGCAGCAGACGAAGTCCAACGGCTAGGTACAGAAAATGTTGAACGTATAGAAGTTATTCAAGGTGCTGCCAGTGCTAAATACGGCTCTGATGCTATAGGTGGTGTCGTTAATATCATCACCAAAAAAGCACAAAAGAAACCAACCTTACAATTGAATGCAGAAGGTATGCGCCGTAAAAGCGATGGCGATGCGTTCCCATACCAAAACTTTTTCATTCGTGCCGACTCTGGTCAAATGGGGAAATTAAAGGTTGGTTTATCTGGTAGTAAACGTGATCTTATGCCTGTTTTAGCATCCGTTAAACGTCGTGACTCCGGTATGGCTTTTGATTATGCTAAGCATAACTTCAAACCAAATGTACTTCGTTACTATGGTGATGCGGCCGATATCGGTCTTGTAGCAACTTATGATGCAAACGATAAAAATAAATTTGAAATGCGTCTCAACCGTTATACAGAAGATCTTGTACGCGATGTTAAACACTCTGACTCCGACTTAGAGCCTCAACAACACTTTAAACGTACTGCAGATCGTAATACGGCAAACTTGCAATGGTCCTCTCGAGCTGGTAAAAGTGACTGGACGGTTGAAACTAACTACTCCCGCATCAAAGAAAATGACGTAGCCCTCATTAGTTATACTGGTCGTTCTGCTTATGAAGGCTCCAATGAGTTGCGCTATATCGATAATATCGATCACCGTCAATTAGACATTCGAGCTAATGCGAATACACAGCTCAATAAAAATCATCTGCTTAGCTACGGCGTGAGCTATGCTCGTGAAGAAGGTTCTGGTAGCCGATTGAAGAGCTCTCCTAATACAAGCACAATGTACATCGATCCATGGGACTATGATAAGAGCTTGCTTGTAGATAAACTAGACCGTCTTGTAAGACGTAAAGGCGATAACAGTATTAAAGTATATTCCCACATCCACGACTACAAGTTCATCAATTCCGGTGGTGGTATGCCCCAATGGGATATGGATTATGAATACTATGGCGCCGAAACAGATGCTCAAAAACCAGGCATTACATACGATGACTATATAAATTATGGTTTATCTGAAAGCCGATTAAGTGATTGGTCTAGTACATCCCCTAATAATCAACCTGTAACGGATGAGTTTAAAGCTCGTTATAAAGCTTTAGAAGATCGTTTAAAAGCAGAAAATCCTGTATTATCTGCTACACGTGCCAATATCGTAGGTGACTACTTTAAATATGGCGAGTCTAACGATCCAGAAATGCGTAAAAAAGCACCTAAGCTAAATGGTAAAGCCTTCTTAGAAGAATATCGTAGCCGTGATCAACGCTTAACAACTGGTAGTGGTACGATTCGCAAGTTAAATGCTTATGTTTCTGATACATGGCAGGTGAATAAGAATTTAACCTTATCTCCAATTCTTCGCTTTGATAACAGTAGCCTATTTGGTTCCAATTTGTCTGCGTCCTTGGGGATGACCTATAACGTAAAGGGCAATACACACCGTAGATTTAAAGCCAATGTTGGTACTGGTTATACAGAGCCTGGTATGGGTGAATTGTGGTATAACTGGGAAATGTACGCTTCTAACCCTGTAGGGATTGGTGTAGCGAAGCTCGGTTGGTACTGGGCGGGTAATCCTAATTTAAAACCTGAAAAATCAGTCAACTTTGATATGAGCTTGGAAGGTGAAAATAAAAATACTTATGCGCGTGTAGGTGTATTCCATAACCGCATCAAAAACTATATGTCTGTGTATTTCACAGGGGACTTTATGGACTTTGCGCCATACCTCAAAGGCGATGCGAAGTACCAACGGGCCCCAGATATGATTTACAGCTTTAAAAATATTGGTAAAGCAGAAATCACAGGTGTTCAAGCGGAAGTACAACAAAAGTTCGGCAAATATTGGTCCGGTAAGCTAGGTTATACATACTTGCATGCCATCAACAAGAGCGATCCAAGTATGCCTCGTCAATTGCTTGATAAACCAATGCACAAAGTTGACATCGGCATTACTTATGACAATCCTAAATCCGGTTGGAATGGATCCATCTGGGGTGATTACTATATCAACATGCTTGATAGTAATACCCTTAACAATGGCGGTAACTACTGGCCAGATATCTTATCCGGTGATGCAGGTGTTTATAATAAACAAACCTATGAAAAGAAAACATTTGGCATTTGGAACGTAATGGTTCAAAAACGATTCAATAAAAATGCCATGATGTACTTTGGTATCAACAACATCTTTAACCATCGCGATGATGACCGTGCTACACAAGAACGGGTATATCGTGTGGGGGTTAACCTTAAATTTGGTGGTGGAGACAGCAGCAAAACTACAGCAATCGGTAAATCCAAGGATGGCACAACTGTTAATGCAGTAGGGGTCAATACACCTAATGGCGCTAATGGCGAAGTAGTAAATGCTGAATCTAGCGTACAAAACGTAGCTGATGTAGTTCGTTTAACTGATTTTATTCGTTCTGATTTTGATACCACAAAAGAACGTGGTGTTACATTAGTGGGCGACTACAGAGCGCGCTGGATGGCACATGATGGTTCTAATAGACCTCAATCTCCATTTAGAGCTAACTCTGCTATTGGCTCTGCAAAAGCAAATATGTACGATGCCAATCGTCATAGCTTTGAACAACGCTTACGACTTGGCTTTGATGCACGTCTTAATGAGTTTACAAACCTCAAAGTTATCGGCAGTGCGACTGGCATGAGTGGTGTAGATACAAGCTGGACTCAATCTGATTCTAAAGGCTTTAACCATCAACGAATCGATACCGTGGATCTCACAAGACGTGTAAAAAAATGGGACGTATCTGTGGGCCGCTTAACTGAGCCTATGGGTGCGAGTGGATATTGGTTCGGTCAATCCTATGACGGTGTTCGTGCCGTTTGGAATGGTCACGACTCTCAAGTTCGTATCGGTGTTGGTACTTTCAAACATAGTACAGGTATTACTGATTCTGCCTATACTCACGCAGTACATGAAGTTATTTACAGACCGCCAACAGCGGCTGAGTTAATCGGTATTAATCGCGATGAGTTCCCATACGATATTGAAAGTGCTACTAAAACCGGTTCTGATGGTGAGAAAAAATCTACTGAAGATACAGCTGCACCAGATAGCCCTAATGGTATTTATGATTCTACTTACAAAGGTAAGACAGATAGCATCTACTTCTATCAACAACTGAAAGACTTGCAAGCTGAATATGAAGCTTATAAAGAAACACTGGATTTAAGCTGGAGTAATCCAAATCGCGATCAAGAGATTGAAAAGGCAAATGCTAAGCTTGCGGAAACACAACAAAAACAAGCTCAAGTGATGAGTCGATTACAAGATATTCTTACAAAGGCATACCCTACAGATATGGCTGAGAAGAAATTCTCCCTCGATATTCCATCTGGTGGTTATGCAATGTATGAAATCACTAATAAGAATACAGGGGAAAAACTCTATAAGACCGGGGACATTATGTATAATGTGAACTCTTCTTTATACCCTGAATACTTAAAAGAAAAGGCTAAAGGTCTTATCATATCTACTGATAATAAAGATGCTTTAGTAAACCCTAAAGCCTATGTTGAAAAACATGGTGACGAAATCAATCAATCCGTAGAAGAAATTGCTAAATATAATGCTACAGATAACTGGAGCAACTATAACAATAGTGAGCTTGATGTGGTTTGGGTTAAACAGCCAGATGGTACTTACAAACAATCCTATGATTACTATGGACAACCATCTAGTGATTATGAGTTCACTGGTTATTTAGGTGCTAAAACGTATAAATACGATAGTGGTAACTATGTATTTAGTGATTATGATGCTAAAGATGCAATTTATAAAAAGAACTTTACAATGGCCTCTAATGACTGGGGTGAAGGTAGTTCTTACTATGGTTGGGGCATGCCAAATGCATTGTTCAATTATATGTATAATCTTGAAAAAGTTGTACATGATGCAGAATCTGAAAATAAGTTACCTCGTGAAGCAATAGGTAAAATCATTGGTAACTTGATTCGTACAGAAGGTGTGGTTCTTGAAAAAGATAATGTACCAGCGATTGATAAAGCGGCCTTTGTTCAATATAAGAAACAAATAGGCTCTCGTCTTGGGTTACAAGCGTGGTATTTACGCTCCTTTGGCGGTAAAACGCATACATACCTAAATGCAAATGGCAACGGTAATGATGAATATAGCTTCTCCAATGTAGCTCATGTATTTGGTATCGGCGCTAAATATCAATTAGGTGCTAATGCATCTGTTACCGTTGATTACGGCCAAAACCGTTCCAACTTGGGCCGTTATTTAAATGGTAACACTGTATACCAACATGAACGTGGCACAGCAGATTTTGCTCTTAAAGGTCATCAAATGGGTGGTACACCACACTTCTGGATGGCTCGTCTAGATATTGGTCGTGCTGACCTAGATATTCCAAAATCTTGGAATGCGTTCATCGATTACAAACACTTTGAACATGGTTCCTTCTTCGGTGGCAATGGTACTAGCGCAGTACCGGATCGTTATCTTGACGGTATTCGCAGCTTTACATTTGGTGCAGGCTATGTACCTCGCAAGGATTTACTCCTTGAGGCATTCTACACGTTCGATGCGAAGGGCACTAATAAACGAGATACTTTATATGGTAGTGAAAGCTTTAAGTTAGGCGATTATACAAGAATTCAAGGCACCTACAGGTTCTAATGTTCAGTCTGTAAACAGGCAGAAAGGTTACTAATATGGAAAACTTAAATTATGTCATTCACTTGTTTCATAGCGGCGGGTATGTAATGTATCCATTATTACTCTTGTCTTTTATGGTTATCGCTATCGCTACAGAACGAGCTTTCTACTATCGCAAATATGCCGGTAAAACTTTCGTTGTTACCCATGCAGTCAATGAACTAGCAAAATTACAAAATTGGGCAGAAATCGATAAAGTAATCAAAGAAAACCCATCTATTGCGAGCCGTATTGCAGAAGCAGGTTTACATAATGCTTCTAGCGAGGAAGCTATGAAAACAGCCTTTGCTGACCAAATGGGGGTAGACGCTGTAGGCTTCCGTAAATATATGGACTACCTCAGTGCTACCGTTACAATCTCTCCATTATTGGGCCTATTAGGTACTGTAACAGGTATGATCGGTTCTTTCAGTATCCTTGACTCCGGTGCAGGCGCATCTGCTATCACTGGTGGTGTTGGTGAGGCCCTTATCGCTACAGCATCCGGTTTGTGTGTAGCCATCATGGCATTCATTGTGTACACATTCTTTAGCCATCGTTTAGATTCTATTATTAATCAAATTGAAGGTATGTGCGTGAGTATCGTTAGTGCTAAACGAGAAGGGTGGAAATAATTATGAACTTACAAAGCTTTCGTATGAAAACAAAGCCTGAATTCATGATTATTCCAATGATTGATATTATCTTCTTCTTGTTGGTATTCTTCATGATGAATAGCTTACAAACAGTAGCTCAAAAAGCATTATCTGTACAATTACCACAAGCTACGAGTGCATCTGCACCGGCTCAGTTACCAGTTGTATTTACACTTGATGCGGAAGGGCATATTACAATTGATAACAATCCAATGAGTATTGATCAAGCAGAAGCTATGATTAAACAACGAATTCAAGAAAATCCTAACGCTAGTGTTATCTTACAAGCCGACAAACGTGCAGCTCATGGTCAAGTGGTAGCAATTATGGATATGCTAAAACAATCTGGTGTTAAACGCTTGGCTATTGCAGCTGAACAGAAAGGATAACTATGGGACTAGGCATATCATGGAAAAAAGCAGCCATTATATCCGCCGTAGTTCATCTAGTTGCTCTATTTATTGCAGTTATCTTTTTTGTAGTGGTTCCAGCGATTCAAGAAATGGAAACCTATGAAATCGACCTCACGCAAAGTGTGCTCGATGATGGCGGCAGTGGTCATGCCGGCGGTGGTGGCGGTAATAGGTCAGACCTATTCCCTAAACCATTATCGGCTGATGAAGTGGCGGCAAGAACAAAGGCTGTTGTAGCGAATATTGATCCATCTACTGCAACAGATATTCCTGATGCAGTAGATGTAGCCAAAAAAGGTGGCGAACATAAAGGTAATACCTCTGGCGATAATTCCGCAGGGGGTTCCGGCCCCGGACATGGTGGCGGCTCTGGCGGTGGTAACGGTACAGGCGTTGGCACTGGTAATGGCGATGGTCAAGGTCAGGGAAATGGCAACGGTAATGGCAATGGCAATGGTGATAGTCATGGTACGGTGAAAGCTGCATTTGATACGGAGGGATTCCGTGCAAGAGTGCAAAATAATGCACAAATGCCTTCCATGGCTTTAAAAAGAAAGTTACAAGGTGATGTAACTGTACAAGTTACATTAGATACAAATGGTAATCTTATTGGTCAAAGTATTATATCGTCTACAAATGAAATATTTAATGATGCGGCTATGTCTGCAGTAGTAGCTGCAACACCATATCAAAATCCAACTGGTGAAGATATTGATATCAATGTACCAGTTGAGTTTAGAGGTCATGAATCATCTGATGATGAGGACGAATAGAAGTATCTATGTGATAGACCTATCTATGAATTAAAGGAGATAATTATGAAATCCATTATTTTATATTCATCCCTCACGGGAAATACAAAAAGCGTAGCGGAAGCAATGGCTTCTGTAATGCCTGAAGGTACACCTTGCGTTCCTGTAAAGGAAGCGCCAGAGAATTTAGCTGATTATGACACTGTTTTCGTAGGTTTCTGGGTAGACCGCGGTACAGCAAATAAAGAGGCTGCAAAATTGATTGAAACCTTAACAAATCCTAACATCGTATTTTTTGCTACATTAGGTATGTATGCAGATTCTGATCATGCTCGTGAAAGTATTGAAAAAGCATCTGAATTACTACAAAATAAAGAGTCCCTTGTAGATGGCTTTGTCTGCCAAGGTAAAATAGATCCTAAAGTCATCGAGATGATGTATAAAATGTTCCCACCTGGATCTGCGCATGGTCAAAGCCCTGAACGCGATGCGTTACATAAAGCGGCTGAGACACATCCTGATGAACAAGACTTTGCCAATGCAAAAGAATTTACAAAATCTGTACTTGCAAAGTTGCAAGCCTAAACTGAAAGGGGATTGGAGTATGAGTTTAGCAAGTTTCTTTGAATCCATTCCGGAGAAGCAACGGAATTTACAACTAGGTTTAGAATGCGATAATCCGATGAGTGGTGCATTTCCTCATAAACGGGTTGTTCATGCAGGGCTAAATGGTACTTTAGTTTCGCCAAAGGAAACACAAGCCGTTTGGGATACCTTAATGAATGGCACACCGAAAAAGGGTGAAATGCAATGTGCCTATATTCACATTCCGTTTTGTAAGACTAAATGCACATATTGTGGCTTCTTCCAAAACGGTACGAGTCAAAACGTAGAGGACCAATATATTGATGGTCTTGTTAGCGAGTTAAAACTAGCTAGTGAGCGTCCAAGATTAAAAGATGGTTTGATTCATGCTGTATTTATCGGCGGAGGCACACCAACATCGCTATCTCCAGCAAACTCTGAACGATTGCTAAAAGCAATTAAAGAGTATTTGCCACTAGCTAACGATTACGAGCTTACCTTAGAAGGACGTATTCACGATTTGATTCCTGAAAATCTTGATGTGTGGATGGCAAACGGCGTAAACCGCATGTCTATTGGTGTACAATCTTTCAACACAGAAGTGCGTCAAATGGTAGGCCGTCTAGATACGAAAGAAACCGTATTAGAACGTCTAGCAGCATTAAAGGCCTATGGTCAATGCTCTGTTGTTATCGACTTAATCTATGGTTTGCCTGGTCAAACTATGGAGGTTTGGGAACAAGATTTAGCTGATTTAGTAAGCTCAGGCGTAGATGGTGCTGACCTATATCAATTGAACGTATTTGATGGCAGTGATCTTAATAAAGATATTGCAAAAGGTAAGGTGCCAGCTGCTGCGACAACAGCAATGCAAGGGGATATGTTCGAATTTGGTCGCAAGTACCTTGATGAGCGCTCCTATCGCCGATTAAGCGCTGCTCACTGGAGTGCTAATAATCGTGAACGTAGCTTGTATAATATCTTGGCTAAAGCGGGCGTGCCTATGTTCCCATTTGGTAGCGGTGCCGGTGGTAACGTTGATGGGTACGGCATGATGTTACATCGTGCATTAAAGCCATACGAAGATATGGTTAGTCGCGGTGAAAAACCATTCATGGCTCTTATGAAACAAAGTGAGTTACAACCCGTCGTAAATCAAGTGGTAAGCCAACTTGAACAAGGGTTCCTCAATATTATGAGTTTAGTAACACTAGATCCAAGACTAGAAGAATTAAACTGGCTCTATAAATTATGGGAAGAACGTGGTCTTGTAGCTTACAATGGGTTACTTTATAAATTGACTGCAGCTGGTGAATTCTGGACTGTAAATCTTACACAAAGTACCTTGGAGGCTGTGGAGTATATCATGACTGGTAAAAACTCCTTCGCTATGGAAGCGGTGGCCGCCCAAGATACGAAAACAACGTCTAAAGATAATCCTAACCAAGAGGTACGTGGTATTGGTCAAGGTAAAGCTAATATTTCCGTACCAACAGATGAAGATTCCGAAGCACAACGCAAGGAAGCCCTTATAGCTAAGGCAAAAGCAGAAATTGCGAAAAGTGGTGCATCTGGTGAGTCAGCAGAGCGAATGGTACAGGCTATGTACAATTTGAGTGCTGATGAAATTGAATATATGATGGAACGTATGATGTCTTAACCTGTTATATTACACCTTATATCTAACAACCTTTCTCACATACAACATATACTAAATAAGACAAACTACGTGACATACAGTACACTTTGTACTACAAAGTAGCCCCAGACCATGGTCTGGGGTTTACTTTTTATAAGGTGAAAGGTATTCTGTAACTATAAGAAGTAATATTGTTGTATGAATAGTTATGTTTTCGGAGTCAGGAGATTAGTATGAGTACATTTCCTCAAAAACATATAGATATTGTTGGCATAGGTGCCAGTACATTAGATCGATTTATCGTCGTCGATCATTATCCTACAGGCCGTGAGGTACAACAAGTCGTATCGTCTACTACAGATGGTGGTGGGCCAGTGGCTACAGCACTAGCGGTGGCAGGAAAATATGGTGCCCGTACCGCTATGATTGATAGCATTGGTGATGACATGGTAGGTCGTCATATATTAGATGACTTTGAAAAATACAATGTTAATACAGAGGCAATTCAAGTTGAACGCGGTGCTAAGAGCGGTGTGGCAACAATCCTCGTAAAACAGAGTACTGGTGAGCGTGCTGTATTTTTTGAACGGTCTACTGCAACTGAGCCTGAGTTTTTAGATACCCATAAGCAGCTCATAGGATCTGCCTATATTCTGCATATCAATGGTCGACATCGCCAACTCATGCGCTCTGCTATTGCCGTTGCAAAAGAGGTAGGCACTATTATTTCTTTAGATGGTGGTGCTCAGCGTTACGATGAAGACATGAAGCCTATTACAGAAGCCAGTCATATCGTTATCGTAGCTCGTGATTATGCAGAAAAATATACGGGCACAACTAATCTAGAAGATGCTTGTCGTATCATTCATGAACGAGGTGCATGTATTGCAGGTGTTACAGATGGTGCTAATGGCAGTTATTTTGTATGGCCTGATGGAACATTTTATCGATGTGAACCATTTACTCAAGCTACCGTAGTAGATACAACGGGGGCTGGGGATAGCTTCCATGGGGCTTTTTTAGCTAATTTAGTGCATACAATTAATCATATGAAGGGGCAAGACACAACTTCGACGACTAAGCATGACCGTGCATCTATACATGCTGTAGAGTTGCTAAAAGCTTGTGCGCATTCCGATTTAGAGAAGGCTGCTATTTTTGCATCTGCAGTAGCTTCTTTAAATACACAAGGCATAGGCGGGCGCAGTCCACTACCAACGTTAAAGTCAGTGCAGGAACTAATAGGATAGGACTATAGTTATGTGGAAAAATACTTCAAAAAATCAAGTTCAGCAATATATGCAACAAAATCCTTATCGCCTATTAGCCCTTAGCTTTTTGGCTACCATGACTATAGGGACGATATTACTCATGTTGCCCATATCAAATGCTCAAGGCCATAGTACAACGCTTGTAGATGCAGCTTTTACCGCAGTATCTTGTGTTTCTGTAACTGGATTGTCAACAGTAGATACCTATCATCATTGGTCCTTGTTTGGCAAAATCGTCATGGTAATCCTTATCCAATTAGGTGGTTTGGGGATTGTTTCCTTTACCACTATTATTGCTCTAGTATTAGGGCGACGGGTAGGTCTGAAAAATCGCGTGCTTTTGTCAGAGGATGTAGGGCAAGATGGTATGAAAGGGCTTCTACACATTACGAAGAAGCTAACCATTTATACCTTTTGTGTCGAAATAATTGGTGGTATTATCTATACAATTCAGCTATATCCCTATATTGGTGATGCGGCTTTATATACGGGGATTATGCAATCTATTTCCAGCTTTTGTAATGCAGGATTTATATTCTTTGATAATGATTTACCTTATGCTATGGTGGGTGATGTATTATTTAATATGAATACAATGGCCCTTATTGTAATAGGTGGTTTTGGTTATCTCCCGACTTTTGATATTTGGTCGCATCGCAAGCTACGACGCTTTGTAGATTTAAAACTACATACAAAAATAATGTTAGTTGGTACAACGGCGCTCATCCTTTTAGGGACGATTATTTTCTTAGGGGTTGAGTGGGCGAATCCCAAAACGTTTGGCCCTTTACCTATATGGAACAAGGTCATGGCATCTCTGTTTCAATCGATTACACCTCGTACAGCGGGGATTGCAACTGTAGATTATAATGATTTACATCCAATTACACTGTTTATTACCATCATTTTTATGTTTATTGGGGCAGGTCCTAACTCTACAGGGGGCGGTGTTAAGATTAGTACTATTGCCGTCGCTTTTCTAGCATCGCGTACATTATTTAATAACCGTCCTGATACAGAGGTTTTTGAACGTCGTATTTCGTTGGTTACTGTACTTAAGGCAAATGGGATAATCTTTTTATCTATCCTTCTTGTTTTACTTGCTACTTGTTATTTGGCTTGGGATGAGCCATATGACTTTATTCGACTGCTTTTTGAGGTAACTTCTGCCTTTGGGACCGTAGGTCTTACAACGGGTATTACACCTGATTTATCTGAAAGTAGTAAATGGGTGTTAATGCTTGTCATGTTTACAGGTCGTGTAGGGGTTATGACTGTTATTGGTACTTGGGCGCTAAGAACGGCACCGACTAAACCAATTAGCTATGCAGAAGAGCGTGTATTGTTATAAAAATAGATTAGATTGAATATAAAAGGGGGCATATATGAAACATAAAACGATAGCAGTAATAGGTCTTGGTCAATTTGGTGGCACTGTTGCCAAGATGTTAGCTTCCATGGATCATGAGGTATTAGGTGTAGATATTGATCCAGAAGTTGTACAGAAAATTTCGCCATTTATAACACATGCTATAGTTGCAGATACAACCGATGAAGAGGCAATCAAAGAATTGGCCCTAAGCCAGTTTGATATGGTTATTGTAGCTATAGGTGGAAATCTTCAAGCTAATTTAATGACAGCTATGCTTCTTAAAGAATTAAATGCACCTAAAGTTGTGGCCAAGGCTGAAAATAATATACAAGGCAAAATGCTTCATAAAATAGGTGTAGATCAAGTGATTTACCCTGAATACGATATGGCATTACGCCTTGTACAGTTTTTAACTAGAGACCATGTGATGGATTATTTACAACTATCTAAAAATATTAGTCTCATAGAAATTAAGGTGCCAACATTCTTGGTAGGGTCTAACTTAAAGGATTCTAATTTGCGTGAGAAATATAATCTTAATGCAGTAGGCATAAGACGCGGTGAAGATTTAGAAGTTCCACCAAACCCAATTACCATTCTCGGTGAAGATGATAAATTATTAGTAATTGGGAATAATTCTGATTTAGATGCATTGACGGTGTAGTAAGTATACGAAAGAGATATAATTATATCGAAAAAATGTGATACAATAAAAATAGAATTCAGTATAGGCCATACGTATTCGTATGGCCTTTTTAAATAGAAATGAAGGTTAGTATGACAGAAGAACAATACATAACGGCGCTGACCAATAACCCCCATGGAATTCGGAATATTCCAAACCCTACAGAAGCAATGCAACTTACCTGCGTAGCTCAAAATGGCATGTTGTTGCAATACATTAAAGAACCTACCGAAAAGGTTATTGAAACGGCGCTTTCACAATCACCACGAGCCATACAATTCGTGGAACATCCTACAGAAGAACTATTACAGGCCTTGGTGAAAAAAGATTGGGCTGTTTTAGAATATATCGATACCCCATCTGATGCAGTTGTTCAATGTGCACTCGATCAATCTGGGTGGGCTATTCGCTATATTGCAAATCCATCTGAAGCACTGCAGTTAGAAGCTGTAAAGTCCAACTACGATGCTTTGCAATATATTAAGGAGCCTAGTGAAGCCGTACAATTGCAAGCCGTTAAAGAAAATTATTTGGCTTTGCGCTATATTGATGAGCCTAGCGTAGCCGTATTAGAAGCAGCTGTTAAACAAGATTCTCAAGCGATGCGGCAAATTACAAAGCTTACAAAGGACTTGGCATTGCACCTATTTGGTGTAAGTGCTGCCACACTCGGGTATATACCAAATAATTTAGGTGTCACTGTGGACGAAATTAAATCGATCATCATTAGCGCCATCTCTAGTGATACAGCTGATGAAGACTATATTCGTGAATTGATTAACAACCAAGCTATCGGTGGTCGCCAATCTAAATGGCATATCGACTTATTGTCACTTATAGACGCTTATGGAACTAGGGCTGTTAAGAAAATTGCAGTCAGTGAATATTTGAAGTATTAGAAATGGAGACACAATGAACTTTATAGATACAATGGCAAGTGTAGAATTAGTGCTTGCTGCTAATCAAGTGCCTTTGCTCGTTGGTGAAACGGGCATTGGTAAAACATCTCTTGCGGCACGCGTAGCTACTGTGCATGACTGGGAATTGGTAACCATTGATGGAAATCTTTTAAAAGAAGGTGAAATTGGTGGTTTACCAACTGTAGAATCTGTAACACATACAGATGGTCGTGGTAACACACATTCTGTAAAGACTACAGTGTATGCTGTACATCATACGTTGGAACATGTGGCTCAAGCTGTGGATAAAGGTCGTCAAGTATTACTATTTATCGACGAAATTAACCGTGCTGAACATGCAGTACAACAGGAGTTAATGAATCTTATCTTGAATCGTGAAATCAATGGCTTCTCTTTAAGTGATCAAGTGCGTATCATCGCCGCTATGAACCCTGAGGATTCTTTTGACTACCAAACTATCGACATGGACCCGGCACAACAAAACCGTTTCGTATGGCTCTATATGAATGCCGATTATATGCAATGGATTGACTGGGCGATAGGTGCTGGTATTGAGGAAAAAGTTATCGAATTCATTTCTTCCTATCCAGAGTATTTAAATCAACGACATGAAGATGATATTGATGCTACACCACGCTCCTTTGAACGCGTATCTGGCCTGTATACGATTTATAAAAACCAAGAAGATTCAGCCTATAGTCGCGATGTATTTATGAATGTTATCCGCGGTAACGTAGGTAAACTTATTGCCGAGGCGTTTGTAAACTTTATTGAGTCAGACCAAGAACCACTTATTACCTTTGATGATGTATTGGCGGCGGTTCAAAAGCCAGGAGCCATTATGTCTATGGCTGAACAGGTTAAAAGTGAAAGTCCAACACGCTTATACGTAGCGGCTAAAAATATGTTGCATCGTTTAAACCGCAATAGCAATGCCGAAGAAGTTCATCACTTCATTGAATTCCTTACATTGTATCCAGGTGATCTACGCGTAGCAGTTATGAAAGATTTACGAAACACTTATGAACGGGTATACGCCTATGCGATTGAAGATGACTTGTTCATCGATACCTTCTTTGAAGCACAAAAATAGTTCTGCTCCATAGTTAACTAAATGAAGCTGTCCATATGGATAAAGAAATTTAGCGAATGATTGGGGATACAATAACCAATATATAAAACATGATATACATAAAATCTGATGTTAAACGAAAAAGGAGGTGGAATGATGCAACGAAATTTAGATAAAGATGATATTCGCGACGCCTCTGATTTACTCACGCATATAGACGGGTGGGAGAAAACAGGTTCCTATGATGAGAAGGCCATTGAGGCTCTCGATCGTTGGCATGCAAAACGGGAACGTATTCATCGTGAAGCGGAGGCCTTGTACACGCAAATCTATGCTGCCTACGAAGCCTATGTAGATAGTTATGAAGAGCAACATCATAGCATGGAACCAGAACGTATAGCGGCGGACTTGATGAACCATAATATGTCTGATAGTCATATAGGGACCATAGGACGTGCCTTAGATGAGATACAAATTGAAGGCACCGATTTTGCAGTAATGCAACAAGCCGTTATGACACCTGCCTTTGAGCAACGATTATGGAATATTTTGCATGATGTAAATAGCTTACTCCTTGAAGAGGACCAATTCTTTGGTTACTTCTATTTGCAAATGGCTCATCGTATTCGTTTTGATATGACCAGTGCCTTCGGTATTAACTTAAAACAAGGTGGCTATGTATTATATGTAAATCCTTTTATCTTACTACGCCAGCCACCAGATGTTATGAAGGATGGCATTAAGCGTGAAATTCTTCATATTATTTCTGCACATTTGATGCGCGTAAAAACATTGAGTCAAAGCTTTAATAAAACGGCCGTACATATGGCAATGGATATGGTTGTGAATGACTACTTAGAACATGTTGATCGTGATGCGGTTACTGTAGCCAATGTAAATGAACGTTTTGGATTGATGCTCAAACGATTCCGTACCATTGAGTATTATGCCAAGGCCATCGATAAGGCGATGAAGGAAAAGCCTGAACTCTTTGTACCTGTAGATAATTCTGATACAGCTGTAGCTATGGAGTTTGATCCTCAAACTAGCCATGATATTTGGGATGAATCTGATTCCATTGATACGGATACGATGGACCAAATTACGGAGCGCTATATCAACGAAGCCTCAAAAGGTGATATGGAAGGATATGTGAAGAGTCTCATCGATACCTTCCAAAAGACGCGTCGTGCTCTTCCGTGGTATTTCTACCTTAAAAAGCTCATGGGCAAGGTAGCAAGTGGGTACAAAAAAACGACGATGCGTCGCAATCGTCGTCAACCTGAGCGCTTGGAGTTGTCTGGTACCTTGCGTCAACATAAAGCTAATGTATGGGTTGCTCTCGATATGAGTGGTAGTATTACCGATGCAGAGTTTACGAACGCCTTAGAACAAGTACTGCAAATTGTACATGCCTATAACCATCGCATCACCGTTGTAGAATGTGATAATGAGGTGCGCCGTACGTATACGATGGAATCAGTAAAAGATGTAAAGCCTCGCCTTGATGTGCGCGGTGCAACAGCTTTCTCGCCAGTATTTTCTTTAGCCAATCAAAACCGTGTGGATTTATTGGTTTACTTCACGGATGGCAAAGGCGAGGAACGATTACGAGAGGCTCCGAAAGGGTATAAGGTTTTATGGGTTCTTACAGGGGAAAAGCCTCAACTATCTCTTCATAATCCCTATGGCATGGTTCGTGAACTAGGTTATGTAGGTGTAGATGAAACACAAGATATAGATGAATTTGTACGTATGTCTAGTCGTAGTGGCTTTTCTATGGCTAACCAAGAGGTATAAGCTGCTTTATAAAGGTGAGCAGTGATATATTTTGATTTAACCTAGAGGAGCGTTTATAAAAGCATATAAAAATGACGCAATTCCTTAGAATTGCGTCATTTCTACGTAGGTGTTATTTTTTATTTTAGTTATTGAGCTCGATAGAGGAACCTGGATCGATAATGAGGGCTGTTTGATTGTATTTGCCTTCAACTAAGCTTGTAAATACACCTGGTTCACGGTCGATAACAGGCCATGTTTTGTAGTGAATTGGAATGGAGATACGCGCTTTTACATAAGAAGCGGCAAGAGCTGCATCTTCAACGCCCATCGTGAAGTTATCGCCGATAGGAAGTAAAGCGTAGTCAATATCGCCAAAGCGATTCAACAATTTCATATCGCTAAAGAGTGCTGTATCACCTGCGAAGTATACAATATCTCCGTAGAAGTCTACGATACAACCTGCTGCATGACCACCAGGGATACCTGCACCGTGGAAGGCTGGTACTATGCGAACAGAACCGAATTCAAAGTCAAATTTACCGCCTAAATGCATAGCGTGTGTACGACAACCAGCAGCTGCTGCTTTACCTGCTACCTCTGCAGTAGAGATAACGAGCGCATCATTTGCTTTAGCAATGAAATCTGTATCGCCATAGTGGTCATCGTGACCATGGCTGACAAAGATATATTGGCATTTGATATCTTCTTTTTTTGCGATATCCCATGTATTACCTGTTAAGAATGGGTCGAAAATCATGGACACATCACCGCGTGTTAGCATAAAGCAAGCATGACCGAAATAAGTTAGTTTTGTTTTCATAGGAACACTTCCTTCCTTATACATATAAATCTTAATTCTATTGTATAATATAACTAATGAAAATAAAACTATTGATGATAATTTATGCATAATTAGTAAGGATATAGTATGGATTTAACACATTTTGACCAAGATGGTAATGCTTGGATGGTGGACGTATCCGATAAGGATATCACATCTCGCACAGCCATCGCAGAAGGATTCATAGCAATCAATGATGCAATTTATGAGCGCATTGCAGCAGGTACTATAAAAAAGGGCGATGTCCTTAGTGTTGCGCAACTAGCTGCTATTATGGGGGCTAAGCAAACGAGCAATCTCATTCCTCTTTGTCATCCATTAGCACTCACAAAGGTTGAGGTTCACTGCTCTTTAGTAGATGGTGAAAGCCCTGCTTGCACTGATGAAAATCATAACAAGGCCGTTAAGGTACGTGCCATCGTTAAGACTACTGGAAAAACGGGCGTTGAAATGGAGGCCCTTACAGCTGTACAAGTGGGATTGCTCACCGTATACGATATGTGTAAGGCCATCGATAAAGGCATGATTATGGGCCCTACATACCTCGTAGAAAAAGAAGGCGGGAAAAGTGGACATTTTGTGCGTTCCTTTGTAGAATAATATAGATATAAAGAATAGGGGAACGAAAATGGAAATAGTACTTTATGAGCCAGAAATCCCTGGCAATACAGGAAATATAGCGCGTTTATGCGCAGCTAATCACATGACCCTACATCTTATCAAACCACTTGGTTTTTCTATCGACGATAAGCACGTGAAACGAGCTGGTCTCGATTATTGGCATTTGGTAGATGTACAGGTACATGAAAATATTCAAGAGTTGTATGCGAAATATCCTGATCGCAGATATTTCTACGCTACTACAAAAGCAAAGCATACCCACTCTGAGGTAAAGTATGAAATCGGGGATATGCTCGTATTTGGCCCTGAATCAAGAGGCTTGCCTGAAAGTTTATTAGAAGGTGTTGAAGAAACATGTATTCGCATACCAATGGTAGATGAGGCGCGTTCTTTAAACTTATCTAATGCAGTAGCCATAATTGCGTATGAAGCTATGCGCCAACTTGATTATCCAGATCTTAAAGCCGAAGGCAACTGGATTCAACCTAAATAAATATACTTTCACCATTGAGATATATACAATAAATATGTGTTAGAAATCCTACCCAATCTACATGAGAGGTAGTATTTTGACAGGTGTTGTTAGAGGAGGATATTATGAACTACGATAAAGCTCATGATTTAGCTCACGCTATGCGTGAATCCGAAGAGTACAAAGCGTTAATGGCAGCTCAAGAAGCTTTGAAAGCTGACGCAGTAGCAGCGGCGTTGGTACGCACATTTATGGCACAACAAATGCAATGGGAATACGCAAAGTTGTCTGGTGCACCAGAAGCTGATGAATTGCAAAAGAAACAAGAGGAATTGATGCCTCAAATTCAAGAAAATGCTGCAGCGGCTGCTTATTTACAAGCACAAATGCGTTGGAGCCAAATCTCTAATGATATTTATAAAATCATTAGCGAACCAATCACTGAGGGGATGAAAGTGTTAGATCATGGCGAACAACAACAACCAAAGCATTAAGGACTTAAAAGAAGCCTTATTAGAGAAATTACCTAGTACACGTGTACGAGAACAGGAACTGCTTTGTCATCATACGACATTTAAAATTGGTGGTCCTGCTGATTTATTTGTTGAACCTACGACGATGGATGAGTTGAGCTTTACGCTACGCAAGATTCACGAATTACAAGTGCCTGTAACTATTATTGGTTGCGGCTCCAATATTTTGGTGAAAGATGGTGGTATTCGCGGTGCTGTCGTATCGGTTCGACATATGACACAAATCATGGATTGCAATGATAATGTATTATGCATTGGTTCTGGTTATATGTTAAAAGATGCTTCTGAATTTGCTTGGGAAAACGGACTATCTGGCCTTGAATTTGCCATTGGTATTCCAGGTACACTTGGTGGTGCTGTATTTATGAATGCAGGTGCTTATGACGGGGAAATGAGCCATGTGGTCACTTCAGTACTAGCTGTAGACTTCGAGGGCAATATTAAGGAGTACGATGCATCTCACTTAGATTTTGGATATCGTCATAGCGTATTCCACGATAATCATGAGGTTATTGGAGAGGTTATTATGACGTTACAACCTGGTGATAAGGATGCTATTAAGGCTCGCATGGATGAGCTCACAGAAAAGCGCGAATCTAAACAACCTTTAGAGTATGCTAGCGCGGGTTCAACCTTTAAGCGCCCACCAGGGTATTTTGCAGGTACTTTGATTGAACAAACAGGTCTTAAAGGATTATCTGTTGGTGATGCACAAGTATCTCATAAGCATGCTGGCTTTGTTATCAACACTGGCAATGCTAAAGCTAAAGATGTACTTGATCTTATTAAAGAAGTACAAAAACGCGTATATGATCAACATGGTGTACATCTGGAGCCAGAAGTACGTATGATTGGTGAAGATTAATACAAACTAAATATTAATACAAGATTTCTTATGTGACGTTCCTTTTATCTTATTTGAGGCAAGGTAGCATAAGAAATCTTTTTTAATACCATATGCTTATATAGCTAATTTAGTCTTAAGATGAGTCAAAAGTATAATCAAATGTAGAAATTGCCATGATTAGAAATCCTATACTTCTTTGACTTTTTTCTATAGACTACGTTATAATTAAGTGTTGCCAATTTTGGGAATATACCTATATAGCGACTTTCACAAGCGTTATATGATATAGAATATACTGAAAGAATTAAAGGGAGGATCTTATGATTCGCGAAAATCTTCGTAATGTAGCGATTATCGCCCACGTTGACCATGGTAAAACTACTTTGGTGGACGCGTTATTAAAACAAAGCCATGTGTTCCGTGAAAATGAAAAAGTAGCAGAACGCGTAATGGACTCCAACGACTTGGAACGTGAACGCGGTATTACTATTTTGTCTAAAAACACTGCTGTTATGCATGATGGCATTAAAATCAACATCGTTGATACTCCAGGCCATGCTGACTTCGGCGGCGAAGTAGAACGTGTACTTAACATGGTTGACGGCGTATTGCTTCTTGTAGATGCTTATGAAGGTCCAATGCCTCAAACTAAATACGTTTTACGTAAAGCTTTAGAACAAAAATTGAAACCAATCGTAGTTATCAACAAAATCGACCGTCCTGACCAACGCGTTAAAGAGGTTGAAGATGAAGTTCTTGAATTGTTCATGGAACTTGAAGCTGATGATGACCAACTAGATTTCCCTGTAGTATACGCATCTGCTCGTGCTGGTGTGGCTAAAACTAACTGGGATGACGAAGCTGTAAATATGGAACCATTGTTTGAAACATTGATCGAAGAAATTCCTGCACCACAAGGTGATTTGGAAGGTCCTCTTCAATTCATGGTTACTACACTTGATTACGATAACTTCATCGGTAAAATCGCAGTAGGCCGTATCGTTCGCGGTAAAATGAAACCTAACCAACAAGTAGCTATCATGACTGGTGAAAGCACTCGTAAAGCGAAAATCGGTCGTGTATATACATACAATGGTTTGAACCGTGTTGAAACTGACGAAGCTGAAATGGGTGATATCATTGCGTTCGCTGGTATCGACGATATCAATATCGGCGAAACTGTAGCAGATGCTGAAAATCCTGAAGCATTACCATCCATCTCCATCGACGAACCAACATTGTCCATGGTATTCTCCGTAAACAACTCTCCATTCGCAGGTCGCGAAGGTGAATTCGTTACATCCCGTCACTTACGTGATCGTTTGTTCCGCGAAGTAGAAACTAACGTTTCTATGAAGGTAGAAGAAACTGATTCTGCAGATGCTTTCAAAGTATCTGGCCGTGGCGAATTGCATTTGGCTGTATTGATCGAAACTATGCGTCGTGAAGGCTATGAATTACAAGTAGGTAAACCTCGCGTAATTTTCAAAACTATTAACGACAAATTGTGCGAACCATTAGAAGCATTGACTATCGACGTACCTCAAGAATTCATGGGTACTGTAATGGAAAATCTTGGTCAACGTAAAGCTGAATTGACTAACATGGTTGAGTTAGCTGGTTACCTTCGCATGGAATTCGTAATTCCTGCACGTGGTTTGATCGGTTTCCGTGCACAATTCTTAACAGCTACAAAAGGTAATGGTATCATGAACCATGTATTCCATGGTTATGCACCATACAAAGGCGAAATTCCTTCCCGTACACGCGGTGCCTTGGTAGCATTCGAAAATGGCGAAACTACTCCATATGGTTTGAACTCTGTTCAAGACCGTGGTACATTGTTCGTTGGTCCTAACCAAGACGTGTACGCAGGCCAAGTTATCGGTGAAAACACTCGTGAACTTGATATGGATGTTAACCCATGTAAGAAAAAACACGTTACTAACATGCGTTCTAGCTCCTCTGATGAAGCAGTTCGCTTGACTCCACCTCGTATCTTCTCCTTGGAACAAGCTCTTGAGTGGATCAACGATGACGAACTTGTTGAAGTAACACCTGAAAGTATTCGTATGCGTAAAACAATCCTTGATCGTAACGCACGTGCGAAAGCTGCTAAAAACAAAAAATAATATCCTTAGTGATATAAAACGACGCTCCTATGGGGGCGTCGTTTTTGTTATATATAACAAAGAAGATATTCCTATTTATTATATTCATATGAAAAATTGGTGATAATTTTATCATTTATGATTAATAGGAATATAGAACCTTGTATATATGGAGTTTGCATAATATCTTGCTGATACGGGTATCGGTATATACGGAATATCCATATCGATGTATAATAATAGCAAGTTTGTTGAAATCAATTATTGATTATGGAGGTTCTTATGAATAAGAAAATTTTAGCATCTTTATTTGCTGTAGGTTTAGCTGCAGGCTATGTATGCTCTTCTGTTGATGCACATGGTGTGTTCTTCGCTAACCGTACAGATGAAAAAGTACTTGTATTAGGTGAGGGTCCTGTAGATAATGCTTATAGTGCAGATATGGTAAAAAATATTACTGGATATGATGTACAAGGCAAACAAATTCCTGTACAAGTTGTGAAGCATGAAAAAAATGTAGCTATTATTCCACCAGCAGACCTTGGTGTAACTGTAACTAATTTTGATTATGGCTACTGGACTAAGACTAAAGATGGTAAAACAATTCATAAACCAATCACCGAAGTTCCTGGTGCGGTTAAGAGTACACATGCTATCAAATATGATGTTCATTACTGGAATGCACAAGCAAAACCATTTGTAGATAAGAATGCATTTATTCAAATTGTACCTTCTGTTAATCCATTGACATTAAGAAAAGGTGATACATATGAAATCCAAGTGTTTAAAGATGGTAAACCATATGCGAATGCACCTCTTATCAAAGATTTAGTAAATGATTTAACTGGTGAAGCTAAAGCCGATGAAAATGGTAAAGCTACTGTAGCGGTTACAGCAGATGGCTTAAATGTAGTAGGTGTTGAAGTTGCATTCCCTACACAAAATAAAGGGGAACAAAATAAATACTTTAGTGCATTGTCCTTCCTTATTTCTCCTGAAGAATAATAATTAGTAATTTTAGTACTTACCGAGTGTGTGAGTTAATAGAAGACCTCCTTAGTTGGACTAAGGGGGTCTTTTTGTGCTTTTTAGGTGTTATAAATTTTATGTGATTTAGTGAGAGTATTATAAGCATGATATAAGAAGGAGAGAATTATGAAGATTAGACGTCATGTATCAGCCGTGATGACTGCACTAGTATTAACAGGTATATCTTATTCTGCTATGGCTACAGAAATTAATGCCACTAGCGATAAAGCAGAGGAGTTACTGGGTTTAACAATGGGCTCACCAGTACAAACGCAACCTGAGGTTAAACACATAGAGGATACATTAACAGTTAATGTACATGGTAAAAGTTTAACAGAGGCCGGTAAAAGTAAGAATGTTACAGGCATCTATAATGGCTTTGGTTCACAACTAACTGTAGATAAAGACCTTATTGTACGATTAAAGAATGATGCACCAGCATCGAAGCGAGAATTAGGTCATTATTATATGAGTGCTGTTTATGCTGGTTACGGTGGGAAGGTGCCACGTCTTAGCAAGGATAATCCGGACCGAGATTTTGGGGATACTAATATTCACGTTAAAGGTAATGTGGATATTGATGTTATCGGCTCTGGTTTACAAGTTAATCAACGAGGTCATATCCTTGTTGATGGAGGCGGTAAGATTATCACTCATCCTGTAGAAACATCTGATACCTATTCTGTAGTAGCAGAAGAAGGGGATGTATATGTTAATGCAGGCGCTGATGGCAAACATCCAGGCACTCATGACTTAGTTGCTGTTGGTAATGTAGGCCTTATCAACAAGGATTATGGCCGCGATCCAAACCATAATGAAGAACCGACGAATGTAGGTTTAGCTTTTACAACACCAAACTCTAGCCTTACTGGTGCTGTCTTAAATGAATATGCTGAAAGCAATAAAAATCCTCATAATTCTGGTGCAGATATTTACCTACAAAATGGTGCTACTTGGAATAATGAGTGGATTGGTATGGAGCGCCCTACACCTAAAAAAGAACGTCCATCAGGAGATAATGCAGCATACCTATACAAGGGAAGTAAGGTTCGCAATCTTGTAGGTGGTGTTAACCCAACTGCAGCAGGTAATATTCACCCTATCGATGCGCGGCCTATAACAATTCAGAACTATAGCGGTTATGTGAATGCTATTTATAAATCTGGCGTACCAGCAAGCGAAGATGGAAAAGGCCAAATCGTCGTTGAACATGCGGCGGATAATAGCCATATTACAATGAAAGGCGACCATTCCGGTAATACCATCGACGATGCAAGCTACAAAAAGGATATTCAAGCATTAGCTAAGAAATTACAATACACAGGCAATGATAAGAAGCTTAGCACAACAGTTCAAATTAATGAAGGCGTTACTACACCTAGTGCTGTAGCAGACCTAGGAGCAGATCATTTTGATTCTCAAGGTCATCTTATTGTAGATGATACAACAAAAGTTGTTCGTGCTAGTGAATCATCACTCGTAGGTGGTACAAAATCGGCCCTTACTTCAACAGTTATGGCGTGGAAAAATAATACTAATGATTTACAACGTCGTTTAGGTGATCTTCGTCTAGCTAATACAGATAAAGGAATATGGGCTAAATATATAGGTGGTAAATCTAAGATTACAGATGGTGCTGATGCACATATGACGTACAATGGCGTACAAATCGGATATGATCATAAAGCCTCCAATGGCTGGATTTTCGGCGGTGCCCTAGATTACAGTACATCTAGTAACTCTTATGCCAACGGCAGTGGCGACGGTAAGCTTGGCGGTATAGCTTTATATGGTACAAAGCAACATGATGATGGTCGGTATATAGATATCATCGCTCGTGGTAATAGATTATCCAACGACTATAGCCTTAACTCTATGAGAGGCCAACGTTTGAATGGTAACTACCATACATTTGGTACATCCTTGAGTGCTGAATATGGCAAACGTATTAAAAAACAAAATGGTTTCTATATCGACCCTAGTGTAGAATTTATTCTAGGTCGTTTAAATGGTGTATCCTATGATGCAACTATTGCAGGCGGCGGATCCATGCATGTTAAATCTGATGCTGTCAACTCTGCTGTAGGTAGACTTGGTATTGGTATTGGTAAAGAAACCGAAAAATCTAATATCTTTGCAAAACTAGCACTAGCTCATGAATTCTCTGGTAAATTGAATACTACATACTCTGCACCAGGTAATCCAACAGTACAAACAACTGTGGATTTAAAGGATACATGGCTTGATGCGGAAATCGGCGGTTCTTGGAGCGTTCGTCCTAGTACATATCTATATGGTACATTCACTAAAAACTTTGGTGCTACCATAGATAATACATGGCGTATCGATGCAGGGGTACGACATAATTTTTAATTGAATACTTAACAACCTCTGTAGCATATCCTGTTACAGAGGTTGTTTTAATTATCGCCTAAATTGACTTATTTTATATCAAAATGTCGGTTAGTAATAAATCACAATAAATCTTATTAAAACATAATAAAACATAATAAAACATAATCTTTTGTATTGAGTGGTTAAATTTAGTATGATACTATATCAATATATGAAAGAGGTGGTTGTTATGGCAGTTGAACGTTGGGTATCAATGGATGAAATTTGTGATCATATGGGCGTAAGTAGAGATACAATAAAAAAAATGATAAAATTACAGAACATGCCTGCTTATAAATTTGATAGAAAATGGAAGTTTAAAATAAGTGAAGTAGATACTTGGTTACATGAAACATATTGCTTAAATAGTAGGAATGAGGGTAAGTAAATGTTAAAAACAATTGACTTATTTGCAGGCGCCGGAGGATTAAGCCTTGGGTTTGAAATGACTGGAAAGTTTAAAGTATTAGCTGCGGCTGAAATTAATAAAAATGCACAAGCTACATATAAAAAAAATATTGTTGAAGGTAAACCTACATTTACAATGATTGAAGA
>OIES01000256.1_pt1 | contig 27944 bp, 30 predicted proteins | sample 1581811 | NCBI WGS metagenome assembly OIES01 (sample SAMN03281021, study PRJEB24777) | human gut metagenome | isolation source: fecal sample PR177 from 1 month old male Malay infant, vaginal delivered... | reverse complement strand
CCGGGAAAGTCACTAAAACAGCCATCAACGAAGCATTACGCCGGATGAAGAAGTCTGGCATCTCGAAGCCAGAGCTTGAGGCGTTTTTTCGTGAAATACTCGCGGGGAAAAACAAAAGCGGCCTGGCTTTCTGCACAGACGATGAGGGACTGCTGATTGATAAGGTACTGGGGGCAGTCCTCATTACGGGTGGTCACAAAGAGCTATACCACCTGCTGGTGGAGCATTACCGGTTACGGAAGAGCAAACGCCGCATAGCGGAAGAGCTCTATGAAAAGCATCCAGACTGGTGCTTTATGACATGCAGACGAAGAGTTGATACATGGCTAAGTTTGGCAGAATCGATGCTATACGCACCAATGTGTGACGCATTCGGCACAAATGGCGACAGATTTTACTTGCAAAGTGAGCCAGAAACTGCTTGAATTGTGATAGGCTCGGGACGTTAAAGCGAACTGAGCAGCAAAACTAAACATAAACCCGCCACCTGTGCGGGTTTTTTGGATTAAGAATGCTTGATCTCATAATTTATACATACAGGAAGTTAGTCGAGCATTTCGCAGCAATGACAACCCTTGTCTTTGTTGCAACGATTATCAAAATTACCTTCCCATTGGTTGCTTACTTGATAAATCGGATATTCGAATATCGGTCTTATAAGCGCTGGCTTAAGATTCCTGGAATTACAGAAGAGCAAGCCAGAACTAAAGCAAGAAACATTTGGCGACCTAAAACGAAATTGCCAAAATGGTTGCTAAAGCTAAAAAAAATAATATTTACCACAAAGAATAACTAAAGGGCCGCAGATGCGGCCTTTTTTCATTTCAGGGCCACGGGAATCATCTTCGATACAGAGCGTTGTTAAACCAGCCCGATGGGCCTGCCCCCCTTTATTCACACAGCACCCCGTTAAACCGGAGGTGGAGACTATGAAAATGCCAAATAACCCGAGTAACTGGCCTGATCTGCTGGAGTTGCTGCAGAGCTGGTGGCGCGGAGATACGCCGCTGGGGGCCGTGCTGCTCTCAGTTTTTATGGCGGGTCTACGTATCGCCTATAGCGGCGGTGGCTGGAAAAAGATGCTGCTTGAAGGATTACTCTGCGGCGCACTGACATTAACCGTTGCGTCTGGTCTGGAATATCTGTCGATCCCCAAAAACCTGTCAGTAAGCATTGGTGGCGGCATAGGGTTTATTGGCGTTGAACAGTTCAGAAAACTGGTCATCAACATTATCAACGTTCGCTTCGGAGGCAGTAATGCAGATAAGCGATAACGGCATCGCGCTGATTAAGGGGTTTGAAGGATGTCGATTAACCGCATACCCGGACCCGGGCACCGGCGGTGATCCCTGGACTATTGGCTTCGGCTGGACGGGGAAAGTAGACGGCAAGCCTATCAGGCCCGGCATGAAGATTGACGATGCGATAGCAGAACGACTGTTACGCACTGGAGTTGTGAGTTTCGACCAGGCAGTGAGCAAGATGCTCAAAGTCTCCGTAACCCAGAACCAGTACGACGCTCTAGTATCTCTGGCCTACAACATCGGAACCCGCGCTCTATCCAGCTCAACGCTGATGAAAAAGCTTAATGCCGGTGATGTGAAAGGCGCAGCTGATGAGTTCCTTCGCTGGAATAAATCAGGTGGCAAAGCCATGCCTGGACTAACCAATCGCCGCAAGGCAGAGCGAGAAGTATTTTTATCGAAAACACGGGGAAGCTATGAACTATCTCATTAATCGACTGAAAGAGCCGTCCACCTGGCGCGGCATCATTCTTGTTGTTGCAGGCGTATTTGGTTATCAGATGCCGCCGGGCATTCAAGAAACTGTCATCGCTGGCGGCGTAGCACTGGCTGGCGTTGTTGGCGCGGTGATGCCGGACAGCGTTAAGAAGTGACAGATCAAATAGCAGAGAGCCTCGCAATAGTGAGGCTCGTTAATGAGTGTAATTCGTTTACTGTTTTATAGATTTTTACTTTTTACCTCTTTCACTAGTACAGGATTGGCTCCATGAGCCTTCAAAAATTCGAGTGCTTCTTTTTCAGTTTCAAATGTTACTCCATCTAATGAGGTTCCATCTGGGCATTCTTTCAACGGTCTGTCTGTAAATGGATTCATAACTGTAAAGCTCATGCTGTTCTCCTTTGGGGGGCAGGTGTTCACCTATCGCAAATAGCGTGGCCGAGTTAAGTCCTATACTCCAGGAAGCTACTGTGATGTCATCGAGATGGTACCGGGCTATGTTTATGCGAGGCTCTTAAAGTTTACTTGTTTTCAAGAGAAGAGATTGGTACAGAAATCGCGTTTACATAATTTGGTATATTGCGGTTATAACCTGTTAATGTTTTGCTGTCTATTTCCCACTCTCCACCAGGAACACGAAACGCAACTCTATCCCCTCGCTCATTGACCATTACAAGATAGCCATTTTCATCTACAGGAACATCACCTTTTAACCCATTTGCAACAAAATACTGTATTCCTCGATGGATTAAGGAAGTCTGAAATACAAAATCTTCGCCCACAATCATTACCGTAATCTCCAGAGGAAGCGATGGCACTCACCAACAAAAAAGGAATGTTTTGTAGCGAGTGCCTCATCGATTTATACGCCACACAAGCAATTATTCGAGCGGGGTAAAGGGCAAAGATAGCTAACCGCACCACGTCCGAAAACCTGTCAAAACCAGACATCCAGATAAGCATTGTTGAAGATAAAGCGCAGCGCAATGATCTGGTCGGCATAAATGCGACATAGCTCCTGATTTGTCTCACTGGGATAGACCAAGGGTACGTGCTCGATCTCCTTACATCAGTTGGTGTACTGAAGTCGATACCAGTGTTGCGAAGAAAAAGCAGTCAACATGTCGCGGCCTCAGAACAGAATTGAGGAAGTCACTAGGGAAGCCCGCGATGTAGAAGAGAGCGTTGGGCGTATGGATAATGACGATGTCGGTCGGGAGCTGAGCGAAAACTTTACCAGCAAAACCTGAAGATATTGATACGGTCTGCAGCTTGGTGCGGATCATCTACCTGACCGACCACGATATCGACGTGCTGGATAAGCAGACCAAACGTGACATTCTGGCGCACAACAAATCAGTGCTGGCTAATTGCCCCAATATTATCCCCTTGAAGGGATAAAGCAGTACTTATCCTCACTATGGTATAAACCCATTTAGCTAGGGTAGGATAATGTTCTCCATTCAAAAGGGAAGGTGAACATGAAGAAGCTAATTATTGCACTGGGTCTAGTTTTGTTGGCGGGCTGCGCAACTGTAGGAAAGGATTTCTCTGAGAGCGATGTAGCGTCTATCCAGAAAGGTGTGACAACAGAGCAGACAGTGCTTGCGACCTTTGGTAAGCCATCAACAGTGACGGTCGACTCAGCAGGCAATAAGGTCTATACCTGGACTTATGCCCATGCCACGGCATTCAGTGTGGGCCAGGGTAAAACATTGGTAGTGAAGTTGAATAAAGACGCAATCGTTGATTCGTATGTGGTCAGCAAGACGCAGCCTTAGCATCAACACATATAGGAATAGCCTCGCATATGCGGGGCTTTTTTATGTCATAAATATTTAGAGGTAACACATGGCAGAGATCACACCTGCAGAACAGATTCGACTAAATCTACTCTCCACCCTGAACTACGACACTGCGGCCGCGGCTAAGGCGATTGAGTTCGTTCAGGATAGCCCGCTCAAGTATCAGCTATTCATCCAGCAGTACAACCGCGTGACAACTGAATCTGAAGTGGTGGCCCGGACTATTAAAGCCCTTCAAGAGTCGACGGAAGCGTTGGTGCTGTTTGGAAATAGTGCCGAACAATCCAGCTGATGGCATTACAGAAGCCCTTCACATCGAGAGGGGCTTTGATAATGCGAATGAATATCATTATAGATAGTCAGAATGGAACTCTTGGCGTTTGGACGTCTAAACGGCTATTTGTGGTGATTTCTATCAAGTTTATGTAAATGATATTCATTATCATTTGCGGGTCCTCCCGGAGGGGGAGGTTACCACGGGGCGGCGGACTCGCGGAAAACGGCTAGTTTTCATTTTTCATAGTCATCATCATCATGTGCACAGGTTATTGATTTTCCAGATGTCGGATTTTCAATGATGTCGAATCGTATAAAAAGTGTTCACCATCATGGATCAGGAAATCGCTACTTTAAAACTCAATATCAACCAGCTTGCCGGGATTACTGGCGTACACCGGCAGACCGTCGCTACCAGGCTAAAAAATGTCAGTCCCGCCCAGGGAAGCAACAGCAAACTTAAGTTGTATCTTGTCACCGATATTCTGACAGAATTAATGATCCCGACGGTTTCCTCATCGAATCTTGAAGAGATGACACCCCCTGATCGCCTCGCTCACTGGAAAGCAGAAAACGAGCGGTTGAAATTTGAAGTAGATACCAAACAACTTATCCCCGCCGAAGACGTCGCACGTGAATTTTCAATGATGGCGAAAGCCGTCGTCATGGTACTTGAAACACTTCCGGACATTCTTGAGCGCGACTGTGCACTTACGCCGGTTGCGGTATCACGCGTGCAAAGCGTGATTGATGACCTGCGCGATCAGGTTGCCCAAAAAGTAATGGACGCTGAACCAGAGGAGGATGAGCCAGAGGAGGACTGATGACAAAACGGGCATCTGCCAGGGGGATACGCCGCGATGTCTCCGGTATTCTTCGTGCCCCACGTCGTATGCAGGTGGCCGATGCGGTCAGCTCATATATGCGTGTGCCGATGGGGGCGGGTAACTCCGTACCATGGGACCCCAATCTGGCCCCTTATATTATTGAGCCGATGAATTGTCTGGCATCCCGTGAATATGATGCGGTGGTGTTTGTCGGACCGGCCCGAACCGGGAAAACGATTGGCCTGATTGATGGCTGGATTGTCTACAACATCGTTTGTGATCCCGCTGACATGCTGGTTATTCAGGTCTCCGAAGAGAAAGCGCGTGAACATTCCAAGAAACGCCTCGATCGCACATTCCGGTGTAGTCCGGAAGTAAAATCGCGACTCAGTCCGCGTCGTAACGACAATAACGTTCACGACCGCACCTTCCGGGCCGGTAACTATCTCAAACTGGGCTGGCCGTCAGTCAACATTATGTCGTCGTCAGACTATAAAAGCGTGGCGTTGACTGACTATGACCGCTTTCCTGAAGATATCGACGGGGAAGGTGATGCATTTTCCCTGGGGTCGAAACGTACCACTACGTTTATGTCCAGCGGCATGACTCTGGTTGAGAGTTCACCTGGCCGAGATATTCGTGACACGAAATGGCGACCAAACACCGCACATGAGGCACCGCCGACTACCGGCATATTATCGTTGTTTAATCGTGGTGACCGCCGCCGCCTTTACTGGCCGTGTCCGCATTGCGGAGAATATTTTCAGCCGGAGGTAGCCAATATGACGGGCTACCGGGATTCCCTTGATCCCGTTGTGGCAAGTGAGTCTGCATATCTCCAGTGCCCGGCCTGCAAAGGCAGGATCACCGCAGATATGAAACGTGAACTGAATATCCGCCATGTCTGGTTACGCGATGGAGAAAAAATAGATCGTGATGGCAACAGATTTGGGGAGCCGCGGCGATCACGCATCGCTTCATTCTGGATGGAGGGGCCTGCGGCTGCATATCAGACATGGTCGCAGATGATATACAAATTCCTGACTGCTGAGCAGGAATATGAGTCCACCCAGAGTGAAGAGACGCTGAAAACGGTAGTTAATACCGACTTTGGTCGGCCTTATCTACCCCGAGCCAGTCTCGAACAACGTAAGAGTGAGCTGCTCGAACGACGCGCTGAAGATGTGCCGAAGCGATCTGTACCAGATGGTGTGCTCTTTATGACTGCAACCGTTGATGTGCAGGGCGGTAAATCCCGTCGTTTCGTGGTTCAGGTGACTGGCTACGGTGAGCAGGGTGAGAGATGGCTGGTAGATCGCTACAACATCCGCCAGTCTCTGCGGGCAAACGAGCACGGTGAATGTTACTCCATCGATCCGGCAAGTTACCCGGAAGACTGGGATTTACTTTTGTCTGACGTGTTCGAAAAGTCATGGCCCTTAGCGAGTAACCCGTCAAAACGCATGCGGCTCATGGCGATGGCTGTCGATTCCGGCGGTGAGGATGGTGTCACCGATAACGCATATAAGTTCTGGCGTAAGTGCCGCCGGGATGGGCTTGGTAAAAAGATTTTCCTCTTCAAGGGCGACAGTGTCCGACGCTCAAAACTAATTACCCGAACATTTCCTGATAACACTGACAGATCAACTCGCCGGGCAAAAGCCGCTGGCGATGTGCCGCTTTACCTTCTTCAGACTGATGCGCTGAAAGATCAGGTGAATAACGCCCTGTGGCGAGAATCACCCGGCCCGAACTATGTGCATTTCCCTAAATGGCTCGGCAGCTGGTTTTACGATGAGCTGACCTATGAGGAACGTTCACCCGATGGAAAATGGAGCAAACCGGGCCGAGGTCCGAATGAAGCTTTCGATCTACTCGTTTATGCCGATGCGCTGGCCATATTGCACGGATACGAAAAGATCAAATGGCCGGATGCGCCTGAATGGGCGAGGCGGACAACGTGGATCGAAGAAAGCACGCCGGAAACTGGCGAAGTGTCACCCACGTTATCAGCAAAAACGACCCATAGCAGAAAAAAACGGAAGGCAAATAAGCCGGATGTTGAAAACAATCCGTGGACTACATCATCAGGAGGCTGGGTGTGAAACAAACCGATATTGAATCCATTATCCAGCGTTATACCGATGCGGAAATAGCTGTGCTGGATGGAAAGTCTATTACATTCAACGGACAGCAGATGACGCTGGAGAACCTGTCCGAAATCCGCAAGGGGCGTCAGGAATGGGAGCGCCGTCTTGCATCCCTGTTGGCTCAACGTCACGGGCGACCTGGTTATAAACTCGCGAGGTTTCCATGAGCCTGTTAGATGATGCGATTGGCGTCTTTTCCCCTGGATGGAAAGCGGCGCGGTTACGTTCGAGAGCAATGATACAGGCATATGAAGCTGTTAAGCCTACTCGTACGCATAAGGCCCGCAGGGAAAATCGTTCCGCTAACCAGCTTAGTCAGATGGGAGCTGTTTCACTTCGAGAACAGGCTCGCTGGTTGGACAATAACCACGATCTGGTTATTGGTGTATTCGATAAGCTCGAGGAAAGGGTAGTTGGAGCTAAAGGAATTATTGTTGAGCCACACCCGGTTCTAAAAAACGGAAATATAGCAAAAAAACTGGCAGAACAAATCAGAACGAAGTGGGCCGAATGGTCAGTCAGCCCTGAGGTTACGGGACAGTTTACCCGCCCGATGCTTGAGCGGTTGATGCTCAGGAGTTGGCTCAGGGACGGGGAAATTTTCGCTCAGATGGTGAGTGGCTCAGCGCAGGGACTTGATCCAGTGGCTGGCGTACCTTTCTGGCTTGAAGCGCTAGAGGCTGATTTTGTGCCGATGACCAACAATGAGTCACAGCAACTTTGTCAGGGGGTTTATGTCGATAACTGGGGGCGCCCGAAAAAGTACCTGGTTTATAAAAGTCTGCCTGTTACCGGCCGTCAATTGGATACGAAAGATGTCGATGCCGGGAATATGCTTCATCTCAAATTTACCCGCCGTCTTCATCAGACCCGAGGGACCTCTCTCCTTTCTGGTGTGCTCATGCGCCTCAGTGCGCTGAAAGAATACGAGGATGCGGAGTTAACGGCAGCACGTATTGCAGCTGCGCTGGGGATGTACATAAAAAAAGGAGACGGGCAAAGTTTTACGGACGATACCACCAAAGACAATCGTGACGTAATGATTGAGCCAGGCATTATTTATGATGATCTGCTGCCCGGTGAAGACATCGGGATGATCAAGTCCGACAGACCAAACCCTAACCTTGAAACATTCCGAAATGGACAATTGCGCGCTGTCGCTGCCGGTGCTCGTCTCAGCTTCTCCAGTACAGCCAGAAACTACGATGGAACATACAGTGCCCAGCGCCAGGAGTTGGTTGAATCAACAGATGGTTATCTAATCCTTCAGGACTGGTTCATCGGCGCAATCACCCGGCCAATGTACCGAAACTGGTTAAAAATGGCGGTGGCTTCTGGCGAAATTCAGCTACCACGTGGGCTGGATATGGCGTCGCTTTACACCGCAGTTTATTCCGGTCCGGTCATGCCATGGATCGACCCAGTTAAAGAAGCTAATGCCTGGAAAGCGCAAATCCGAGGTGGTGCTGCGACAGAATCTGACTGGGTGCGAGCTAGCGGACGCAATCCGGATGATGTGAAACGTCGTCGCAAGGCTGAAGTTGATGATAACCGCGAACTGGGACTGGTGTATGACACCGATCCTGCAAACGATAAAGGAGGCACCAGTGCCGAAGTCAAAGAACCGGACGCCCCGTCGTCCGAAAGCCAGCGCAAGAAGTAATTCGTGGTTTCGTATGCAGGCCAGCGCCGACAATCAGGTAGAAATTTATATCTACGACGAGATCGGCTACTGGGGCGTGACCGCCCGGCAGTTTGTTAACGACCTTAAAGCGCTTGGTGATGTGACCCATATTAATCTTCATATCAATTCGCCTGGTGGCGATGTCTTTGACGGCATCGCCATTTTTAATGCTCTTAAACATCATGGTGCGTCAATTACCGTTCATATCGACGGTCTGGCCGCGTCTATGGCCTCTGTCATTGCTATGGTAGGTAATCCGGTCATCATGCCTGAAAACACCATGATGATGATCCATAAGCCCTGGGGCTTTGCTGGTGGCGATGCCAACGATATGCGTGACTACGCAGAGCTTCTGGACAAGGTTGAGTCTGTTCTGATCCCTGCTTATGCAGAGAAAACGGGTAAGAGCCCCGATGAAATAGCGGCGATGCTGGAAGATGAAACATGGATGGACGGCAAAGAATGCGTCGCTATGGGTTTTGCCGACCAGGTCACCCCCTCTCTTCAGGCTATGGCCTGTATCCAGTCTAAACGTATTGAGGACTTCGAAAAGATGCCAAAAAATATTCGCAACATGTTAACGCCGCCGCGAGCTACCACGCAACGCGATCCCCAGCAACCACAAATGCAGCAGCCGGTGGTGAGCCAACCTTCCGTAATTGACGAAAACACCATTCGTGCTCAGGTAATCGCTGAGCAAAAGGATCGCGTTAATGGTATTAACAACCTCTTTGCGATGTTTGGTGGTAAACACGCCGAACTGCAGGCGCAGTGTGTAGCAGATATGGACTGCTCTGTCGATCAGGCTAAAGACAAACTGCTGGCGCTGCTGGGTAAAGATGCTTCACCATCGGCGAAAACCACACCAGCGCATATTCATGCAGGTAACGGTAATTTTGTCGCCGATGGTATTCGCCAGGCATTGATGGCGCGTGCCGGATTTGAAGATCAGGAACGTGACAATGTCTACAACGGCATGACCCTGCGTGAATATGCCCGCATGGCCCTGACTGAGCGGGGAATTGGCGTATCCAGCTATAACCCGATGCAGATGGTAGGGCTGGCGCTGACGCACAGCACCTCTGATTTTGGCAACATCCTTCTTGATGTCGCCAACAAATCGATTTTGCAGGGCTGGGACGAAGCTGCAGAAACCTTTGAGCAGTGGACAAAGAAAGGCCAGTTGTCGGACTTTAAGACAGCGCATCGTGTGGGGATGGGCGGATTCCCGTCTCTGCGGCAGGTTCGCGAAGGCGCTGAATATAAGTATGTGACTACCGGCGATAAAGGGGAAACCATCGCGCTAGCCACCTACGGAGAAATTTTTTCCATCACTCGCCAGGCAATCATTAATGATGATCTGAACCAGCTCACAGATGTTCCGATGAAAATGGGCCGTGCCGCTAAGGCGACTATCGGTGACCTTGTTTACGCCATTCTGACCAAAAATCCAAAACTCTCAGATGGTAAGGCGTTATTCCATGCAGACCACAAGAACCTGTCCACCGGTGCTATTTCCGTCAGCAGCCTGGATGATGCCCGTAAACTGATGCGCCTGCAGAAAGAGGGAGAACGATCTCTGAACATCCGCCCGGCATTTATGCTGGTGCCGGTCGCGCTGGAGACACTGGCTAACCAGACGATTAAATCAGCGAGCGTAAAAGGGGCGGATATTAACGCCGGGATTATTAACCCGATCCAGAATTTTGCAGATGTGATTGCAGAGGCCCGCCTTGACGAAGCTGACGCAAAAGCCTGGTATCTGATGGCGGCAAAAGGGACGGACACCATCGAAGTTGCGTATCTGAATGGTGTTGATACTCCTTACATTGATCAACAGGAAGGGTTTACCACTGACGGTATCGCTACAAAAGTTCGTATCGATGCTGGTGTGGCGCCGCTTGATTACCGCGGCCTGGTGAAATCCAGCGGCCAGTAATCATTACAGTTCTGAAAACGACGCCCGGAAGGGCTTTTTTTATACCTGAAATCAGCCCTGCGGGGCTGACAGGAGACGTTATGGCTAAAAATTATGTGCAAGACGGCAAAACCATCCCCGTGAAAAATTCTGGTACCGAGGAAATTCTCAGCGGTACACCCGTTTCTTTAGGCGGGATGATTGCGGTTGCAATTACCGATATTCAGCCGGGTGATGTAGGCGACGGATTCGCTGAAGGAGTCTTTCTTTTACCTAAGTTGCCAACGGCTGCCGTGCCCGCCGGGGACAAGGTATATCTCAAAGCTGGAAATGTTCAGCTGGATGACACCGATGCGGTGTTAGCCGGGACTGCCTGGGAGGATGCTGCGGCAGGCGTTACCGTCCTGGAAGTCAAAATCAATGGCTAATGCCTTTGACAATATGGCTGGCAGAATGGATGAACTGACGGCGAAAAGGCTGGGCAGAACGGTGACTATTAATGGCGATGAGCATATTGCTGTTGAAAGTCACCTGCTGCCTGAGCTGGGGCCAGTCGCGGGGGATGGGATTAACCTGGTTATCTTCAGCGCTGGCTATCAGTCGGCGCGGGGAGATGAGGTTATTTATAAAAGTCAGGTTTACACCGTTACCCGATGGCTCCTCTTTAATGGTAAGCCGCAAATCTGGATTGAGGAGGTCACAGGTGACGATTAAAGGGCTGGAAGATCTCAGGCAGAACCTGAGCAATATCAGTAAAAATGCCATTCCTCGGGCGACATCCCAGTCCATTAACCGGGTGGCTGGAAGGGCAATCAGCCGCAGCTCTACGCGAGTGGCGAAAGAGACTAAGGTTAAGCGAAAACTGGTCATGCAGCGCGCCAAACTTAAACGGGCAAGCCCTAAAAAACCAATGGCTACCATCCGGGTAAATCGCGGCAACCTCCCGGCGATAAAGCTGGGGCCAGTACGAGTTCAACTTTCACGACGAAAGCGCGACAACGGTAGTTCTGGAAGCGTTCTGAAGATTGGGAATTTCAGCTTCCCTGGTGCTTTTGTGCAACAGCTTAATAATGGTCGCTGGCATGTTCTTCGACGAACCAGTAAATCTCGTTACCCGGTAGAAGTGGTGAAAGTACCTCTGGCCACCCCCCTGACTGCTGCATTCAAAGAAGAACTTCCCAAACTGATGGCATCTGATATGCCAAAAGAAATGATGGCTGCGATCAAAAATCAGATAAGGCTGGTAACAAAATGATTCACCCGCAAGTACGAAAAGCTGTTCTGGATAAACTGAAGTCAATCAACTCCGGAAAAATATTCTGGTATGACGGTCGGCCAGCTTTCCTGGCTCCAGAAGAGTTACCTGCGGTCGCTGTATATCTTACTGATGCAAAGGCGACGGGCGGCAGTATTGATGAGGAAGAGTGGGAGGCTGTCCTTCACATTGAAGTATTCCTTAAAGCAACTGCTACCGATAGCGAGCTGGATAAATGGATGGAAACCCGCATCTATCCGGCCATGGCTGACGTTCCTGAGCTTGCCAGTATCGTTGAAACCATCAGCGTTGCCGGGTACGACTACCAACGTGACGATGAAGCCACTACATGGGGCTCCGCCGATCTCCAATATTCCCTGACTTATATTATGTGAGGACTATATGCCAACTCCAACACCTACCACGCCGACGAAAGGTGCCGGGACAACTTTTTGGATTTATACCGGAACTGGTGATCCCTACGATGATCCGTTAAGTGATGTCGGCTGGACACGAACGGCAAAGGTTAAGGAATTAACACCTGGGGAACTGACTGCAGAATCAGATGATGATTCGTATATTGATGATGATGCGCCTGACTGGGATGTAACAGCTCAGGGTGTTAAGTCAGCCGGTCAAACCAGCGTAACACTTGCCTGGAAACCTGGTGAATCTGGCCAGAAGGATCTGGTTGACTGGTTTATGAGTGGTGATGAAAAATCTTACAAAATTAAATATCCAAATGGGGCAGTTGATGTTTTCACCGGCTGGGTAAATAGTTTGGGTAAGACTATTTCACGAAACGAAGTTATTACCCGTAGTGCACAAATCACCAATAAAGGTAAACCTTCTCTGGCTGAAGATAACGCTTCGACTAACCCTTAATATATTCGTCAGCGGTGCTAAGGCACCGCGAAAGGTAATGAAATGACTTATCTTAAAAAAGACACATTAAATCCCGATGGTGAGAATATTTTACTGTTTGAGTTATCGGCTTACAGTAGAATGCAATATATTGAATTTATGGTTGAAGAGAGGAAGTCATTACCGTCAGAGGAAAGCACACCTGAAGAAAACTTTAAATTGGCCACCTTGTTGACTATGCGTGATCAGGCCATGCTCGTTGCATTATCCTTGAGCGAGGCTGATGAAGAGCAACGTGAAGGGAAAGATATTTTCCCTGAAATTATACGAAAATATCCACCAGGGTTATTGGGCAGCGCTGCATTACTTGTGCGTATGCTTTCAGGGATGATCCCACCAGTTAATGATGACACTGAGAAAACTGAAGAAGAGGAAGAGCCAGATTTGGAAAAGTCCTGACCCGCTCACGTCGCTTTGCTATGCGATTAGCCAGGGAGTTTGGACGGCCAGACTGGCGCGCAATGCTTTCGGAAATGTCTTCCTCTGAATGGTTCGAATGGATTGAGTATTACCAGGATAATTGTTTTAGCGACGACCTCCTGGACTCTCATTTTGCCAATCTTAGTTATCTTGCTGTCAGTCTCTTCACCGATCCGGATAAACACGGAATTACCTCCCTTGATTTTAGTTTGTTATCAAAACGTGAGGGAGAAAGTGAGTTGGATTCAGACGAGCAACTTATGTCGATAGCCGAAAGCATTCCTGGAGGAGTTCGCTATGTCCCAGCCAGTGGGTGATCTGGTCGTTAAAATTGACGGCGATAGCGCAAAATTTGATGAGGAAGTTGCTCATCTGAATAAGCAGCTGAGCGGGTTAGGTAGAGCCGCGAACGACAGTACAGCCCAGGTAACCGCAGCTTTCACGCGGCAGGAGCGTGCTGCAAAACGTGCCGGTATTTCAATCGGCCAATACAATAATGCAATGCGCATGTTGCCTGCGCAGCTTACTGATGTCGCAACTCAGTTAGCTGGTGGGCAAAGCCCATGGCTAATTTTGCTCCAGCAAGGCGGTCAGGTTAAAGACTCATTTGGTGGCCTGATTCCAACATTTCGAGGATTACTTGGAGCTGTAAGTCCGTTGGCCGTTGGGGTTGCAGCTTTGACCGCCGCAGGTGCCGGAATTGGATATATCTTCTATCAGGGAACGTCAACCCTTTCCGATTTTAATAAGACGTTGACGCTATCAGGTAACACGGCTGGTCTGACTACCGACAGAATGCTGGCACTGGCAAAATCGGGACAGCAAGCAGGACTCACCTTTGATCAAACCACTGATTCTCTGACTGCATTAATTAATGCTGGTGTGGGGGCGGGTGCGCGTTTTGATGACCTAAGCCAGTCAGTTGCAAAATTTTCTACGGCATCTGGTATCCCCATTGAGAAGGTTGCGGAAGCGTTCGGGAAACTGACCAACGACCCGACGTCCGGCCTGATTGCGATGGCGCAACAATTTCATAATGTGACAGCAGAGCAGATTGATTACGTTGCTCAGTTACAACGTTCAGGAGATGAAGCCGCTGCACTTCAGGCGGCTAATGATGCGGCGACGAAGGGATTTAACATCCAGACTCAGAGCCTGATCGATAACATGGGGACGATTGAGCGCTCTGCTGATTCGTTGAAACGCGCGTTTAAATCCATGTGGGATGCTGCTTTGGATTTGGGGCGGCCTGACACCGCAGAGGAGATGGTAAGCAAGGCGCAATCAGCTTTTAAGCAGGCTGATGACATCTGGAATCTCAGGAAAAATGATCGCTATGTAAACGATGAAGCCAGAGCCCGTTTCTGGAATGACAGGGAGTCGGCCCGACTGGCTCTTGATATGGCGCAGCAGCAAGCAGGTATTGCCAAAGCCAGCGCAGCAGCGGCCGAAAAGGAAGCGGAGGCAGAATCTGAAAAACAGAAATATGCCGCTCAAGCACAAGCCAATTATGCTAAATCGCAGACTGCGCTTGAAAAGTATACTGCCAGGCAGAATGAATTAAATAAAGCTCTGAAAGAAGGACATATCCTACAGGCTGATTACGCCATCAATATGGCCGCAGCAAAGAAAGAATATGAGGCCACCTTAAAAAAAACGCCGAAACCAAAAGGCGTTAAAGTTTCTGCTGGTGATCGTTCTTCTGATCAGACTGATGCCGAAACCCTGCAGTTGATGACGCAGTTAAAGTTGCTGCAACAGCATACGGGGCTTAACGATACCATCAGTCAGCAACGTAAAAATTTGTGGTCTTTACAGTCAAAATTCGCGGTTATAGAAGAGGCGTCGAAAACACGCGCACTGAGTAAAGATGAACAATCTTTACTCGCCAGCAAGGATAAGGTTCTGGCGCAGGCTGAGGTTAATGCGAAACTTGGCGATCAGATTGTTGCTCAGGAACGTCTGAATAAGCTTCAGGATAACTCGTTAAAATATGTTACTCAGATGCAGGAAAAGACTGCAGCACTGACAGATAGTGCTGGGTTAAGTGACAAGGACGCACAACGTAATAGCGAGAGGGCGCAATTAAGGCAGGGATGGAAAAATCAGGGTGGAAGCCTGGAAGATGAAGGGTATCAGAAAGAGCTTTCCGCACTTGAGGGTTATTACGCTGCACAGGATGAAATGCGTAATAACTGGTTGGCCGGCGTTCAGTCGTCATGGGAAAACTATGCTGACATGGCCACCAATTACAATCAGATCGCTGCGGATACAACCAATACTGCGCTCGGAGGAGTAACAAGCAATCTCCAGCAGGGGTTATATGACCTTGCAACTCAGTCTGAAGATGCTGGCGATGCCCTGAGTAACATGGTTGAAGGTTTTGGTAAGACAGTTATTCAGACGCTGGCTCAACTGGCCGCACAGTGGCTGGTTTATCAGGGCGTTCAGCTTCTGGTTGGGAAGACCACTCAGGCAACCGCTGTTGCTCCGTTGATCGCTAATGCGCAGGCTACAGCGCTTCAGGCCCAACTTGCAGCGTATGCATCCACCGCTGCTATCCCAATAGTTGGTCCGGGTCTGGCACCTGCGGCACTGGCTGCGGCTGCTGGTGTCACTACCCCTCTTGTTGCAGCTATCTCAGCATCAGCTTTAGCCGGTATGGCTCACGATGGTATTGATAAAATACCTGAGACGGGGACTTGGCTATTGAAAAAAGGAGAAAGGGTAACTACCGCTGGAACGTCTGCAAAACTGGATGCGACCCTCGATGAAGTTCGTCAACAAAGAACTCTCGGGGGTAAACATCTAGTTGCAGAATTCCATAATAATTTCTCGGGAAAACCTGATGATACCACTATGCAAATGGTAAATCAGCAAATGAGGGAATCAGAGAAAAGGCTAAAGCACTATTTCACTTCTCAGATAATTAACCCTACTGAGGATTATGGACGCTCACTCAATGCAGTATATCGGGGGAGGCGTATTAAATAATGACCGATATATATTATCCTCATGAATACATACCCGGACCGACGTACGATAATTATGGATTTGAACCAATAGATCCAATGATTAGAACCGACAGGATTGGAGGGCTTGCCAGACAGCGTAGAAAATATACATCAGTACCAACTAATAATACTGTTGTATGGCAATTTAAAAGTGATGCGCATGCACAGGTATTTGAATCGTGGTATAGAGACGTTTTAACTGATGGTGCAGCATGGTTTTACATGAAATGTAAAACTCCAGTTGGATTAAAGTTTTTTAAATGTCGATTTAAAGGGATTTATAAGGGACCCTCATTCATTAAACCAGGCTTGTGGCGTTATTCGGCAACAGTTGAATTAAGAGAGAGACCTCTTGCCCCAGTTGGTTGGGGCCATTACCCGGAATGGCTTGCGGGACAGTCTCTTCTGGATATTGCGCTTAATAAGGAGTGGCCGAAGCATGACGCAGATTAAACGCCTCTACGCCAGCAGCGGACCGGAGGTGATCATTGAAACGCTGCAGATCACCATTGGCTCTGATGTTCACTACCTTTGCCAGGGTTACGACAACATCACGGCAACGACGGAGAACGGCGATACCGTAACGTTTACCGCCTGTGCAATAGACATTGCTCTGCCGGCGCGCAATGCGGACGGTACGCAAGATTTGAAATTTGCCCTGTGCAATATCGATGGTGTTGTGTCCACGGCGATCCGCAATGCGCTGGCTAACCGTCTGTCTGCATTTCTGACGTACCGGCGTTATATCTCCACGGATTTAGCGGCCCCTGCGGAAGTGCCGTATACGCTGAAAATCAAGTCGGGCTCCTGGACGGCGACAGAGGTGCAGATCACTGCGGGCTACATGAATATCCTCGATACCGCCTGGCCGCGATACCGCTACACGCTCCCTGTATTCCCCGGACTGCGTTATATAAGCTAAGGAATCCCAATGTTTAACCCTGATAAATACCGTTCTGTTAAATGGCAGAAGGGCGGTAGAGCCTACCCGCTACTTGACTGCTTCGGCATTGTAAATGAGATACGTCGCGACCTTGGGCTACCTGAATGGCCGGATTTTGCAGGTGTGACCAAAGACGGCGGGGGCCTCGACCGGGAAGCGCGCCGGATGATGCTTACCCTTGAGCGCTGCGAACCCTGCGAAGGGGCCGGGGTGGCCTGTTATTCCGGGTCGACTGTCACCCACGTAGGGATCGTGGTCAGTATCGATGGTCTGCTGCATGTGGCGGAATGCAATCCGGGAACGAACGTCACCTTTCTGCCGTTGCCGCGGTTTAAGCGGCGATTTGTCAAAGTGGAGTTCTGGCAATGACCATTCGTTTTTACCCGTCCCGGCTTCCCGGTGAACCACTCGAAACGCATGAGCATGGTGTAACCAGTATTCGCAGCTGGCTGGTGGCAAATGTTGAAGGCTACGAGGATCGGGATGTCCCACCGCTGACCGTTGAGGTTGAGGGGCTGTTAATTCCGCCAGGCGAGTGGGCTAAGTGTGTGATTCGCCCTGATAGTGATGTCAGGCTTTATCCGGTTCCCTTCGGGCTGGAGGCCGCCACAATCGCGTGGATCGGCGTCGGTATCTCCGTTGCCGCTGCAGCCTATTCGCTTTTCATGATGAGCAACATCGATAAGGGTGGCTATACCTCATCCACAGGGCGGAGTCTCGACCTGAACCCGGCAAAGGCGAATACCGCAAAACTCGGTGATGCCATTCGTGAGGTATTTGGCCGGGTGCGTATCTACCCTGATTATGTGGTGCAGCCGGTTACCCGGTTTGATGCCGCCGATCCTACGAAAATGCGCGTCCAGATGCTGCTGTGTCTCGGTGTCGGTGATCTGATTTATACCAATGGCGATATCAGGGTTGGCAGTACGCCAGCTTCAACGCTACCGGGATTCAGCAGCACCCATTACCCGCCAGGCGCGGACGTTTCCGGTGATGAGCGCAGCGAAAACTGGGTCAACTCCACCGAAGTGGGCGGGACGTCATCCGGCACCGGGCTGGATATGGCCCAGACGTCGCCGGACGCAGACGACATTATCGCAGACAGCATGACCGTCTCCGGATCGAGCGTGACGTTTACGGGGCTGGATACGGATGATGATGACGATAATGACGAGAACGATAACGCACTGCCGCCCAGCTGGGTCGCTGGCGCCGTGGTCGAACTTAAAGCCCCGGCGAACTACCAGATCACCACGGCGGCCGGATACAGCGTTATCGCAAGCCCGCTGCTGACGGAGATCGCGCCGGTAGTAGGTATGCCGGTGACGCTGGGGTTTAACTCTGTCGATTACGATCTGTTTATCGCGTCATATACCCCCGGTCAGGCTGCAGTGCCCGGCGCCGGGGGGAGTGCGGCAAAACTCCAGGCCAGTGCGGCCCCGACCACCTACGATTTTTCGACCAGCTCCAGCACGTTCACGATCACCTGGCAGGGGGTTACCTACCCGGTGTCGCTGGTGGCTAACTACGTCTCGATGTCGGGACTGCTGGCGGCCATCACCGAGGGACTCACCGGCTCCGGCCTGGTTGCGCAGGACAACGGCGGCACCGTACTGATAACCGAGTCGGCCAGTCCGTTCGCGGGTGGGGCGATCACGTCCTCTTCGCTGCCTGCAGCTGTTTTCGGTGATGCCCCGGTTTACACCTCCGGCACGGCATCAACCGGCGGCAGCCCGGCGGTAACGGCGAATGTGACACTCGCCTATAACTCTGCCACGGGAACGGCCTTTTCCGGCATGCCGGAGGGGGTGCAACGGCTTTCACTTGCTCACCGCGGGAATGAGTACCGCATTGTCTCTGCCGACGGCACGACGGCGACGGTGGCGCGCCTGGTTTCCGGTGCCGTTGATGAGTCATGGCCGGGATTCTCCGCCCGGACGATGATCGACTATGAGGCCACTGGTCTTAACGACACGCTGAGCTGGCTGGGGCCGTTCCTGGTTTGCCCTGAGAATGAATTGGTGGATGCATTCGAGGTGAATTTCTCCTTCCCGAACGGCATCTGTGGCTTTGACAGTAAGGGCAAAAAACGGATCCGCCACGTGGAGTGGGAGATACAGTATCGCGCCTACGGTTCCGGATCGGGGTGGGTGAGTCACCAGGGCGAGTATGCGCTGAAAAACGTCAACGGGTTAGGTTTCACTGAGCGGATCACCCTCAGCTCTCCGGGACTGGTAGAGGTTCGCTGCCGTCGGCGCAATGAGCAGGGCTCAAACAACGCCAGGGATTCGATGTATTGGCAGGCACTGCGCGGGCGACTGCTGACGCGCCCTTCATCCTATCCCGGCGTGTCGCTGATGGCGGTGACCGTTGAGACGGGCGGGAAGCTGGCGGCGCAATCAGACCGTCGCGTTAACGTTGTGGCCACGCGCGCCTATGACTCAGGAACGGCCAGAACCATTTCGGGGGCGCTGCTGCATGTTGGCAACTCGCTGGGGCTGGAGATGGATGCCGACACCATCAACGCGCTGGAGTCTGCGTACTGGACGCCACGGGGAGAGTATTTCGATTTCGCTACCGGCGACAGTATCTCTGCGCTGGAAATGCTGCAGAAGATAGCCAATGCCGGGAAGTCACGTTTTCTGCTGAGTGATGGCCTGGCGACGGTCAACCGTGAGGGGATTAAGCCCTGGACTGGCGTGATCACTCCGCATGAGATGTTGGAGGAGCTGCAGAGCGGATTTACCGTACCGTCCGACGATGATTTTGACGGTGTCGACGTGACGTACATCAACGGCGTCACCTGGGCAGAGGAGACCGTTAAATGCCGGACGCCTGATAATCCCACGCCGGTGAAAATCGAGAACTACAAACTCGATGGGGTACTGAATCAGGATCACGCCTATCAGATCGGCATGCGTCGCCTGATGAAATACCTGCAGCAGCGGGTGACGTTCCAGACCACTACCGAGCTGGACGCGCTGTGCTACAACACGGGAGATCGCATTGTGCTCACGGATGATATTCCGGGTAACAACACGATTTCCTGTCTGGTGGAGGCGATGACAACGGCTGGTGGCGTGACAACGTTTACCGTTACGGAGCCGCTGGACTGGTCTTTCGAAAATCCCCGCGCGCTGATCCGCTATCAGGATGGCTCTGCATCCGGGCTGATGGTGGCGAGCAGGGTGGGCGATTTTCAGCTGTCAGTCCCGCACCTGAGCGAGTTTGATGACCCGATGAAGGTTGACCTGTCGTCGGCAACCATCGAGCCGATCCGCCTGGTGTTCTGCGGATCAACGCGCCACGTCTACGACGCCATTGTAGAGGAGATCGCTCCGCAGTCAGACGGAACCTGTCAGGTCACCGCTAAAGAATACCTCGAATCGTTCTACCAGTTCGACGACGCCACATACCCCGGCGACGCTGCTTAATACCAAAAAAATCCCTTTCAACTTTTCTTTCGCTCAAACCCTCGTTTGGGCGAACGCCTTTTTTGGAGCAAAAAAACATGGCCTTTAACCCGGAGCTGGGGAGCACGTCTCCCGCTGTGCTGCTCAATAACGCTGAGCGCCTGGATAAGCTGGTCAATGGGTCTGCGCTGACTGAGCCGGATCGCGCTGGCGTTGAGCTGGATACCTGGCGCGGAATGATGGCGAAGAATGAAGCCCTTACAGAGGAGACACGACAGAATCTGATTCCTCTAAGCCGTCAGTACATGACCCTGGCTGATGCTCAGGCTGATATCGCGAACATACCAGAGGGCAGCACAACTTATGTACGTAGTGCAGGCGGTAATTCGCTGGCAGACGAGTACATCAACAACGGTGGAACGCTGGAGGCCACAGGGCGCAAAATGCCGTCATATGAGTTGATTGAACCGCTGATCAACCTCATCGAATCTGTTTTGTATGCCGACAATGACGAGTATTCCCGCTCTCCGGCAGATTCTGCAATCATGGACAAAAACCACCGCTGGTTATTGCAGTGGCATGGTGATGAAATCTGGCTGAAGAACGCGGATATCAAAGGCACTCTGAAGATTAAAGACCTTCAGGTCTCCGGTGACGTCTCTTTTGACGATGCGACAATCAACAGACTGAGTGTTTCCAGCCTGGACACTGATACGATTTCTATTGGCGGTGTTGAAATACCGGTGTCGTTCGCGAGTCCCGATGAGTACGCCCGTTCGCCTGCAGACTCCGCAATTATGGATAAAAACCATAGGTGGCTGATGTTCTGGGAGGGCGACAAGTTAAATCTCAAAAACCTTGCAGTTAAATATGGGTTGACCGCCGGGAAAATCGATACCAGCGAGCTGAGCATCAATGGCGTTCGGGCTCCTCTGGATTATCTAAATCCTGACGAGTATTCCCGCTCTCCATATGCTGAGGTGGTTGTTGATAAAAACCTGCGCATTATGGAGTTCACCGATGACCACGGTCATGTCGTCATTGCCGGCCGTTTAATTAATCCTGAGCCTCCTGCCAGCGATTCGTATGAGGTTTATGCGGACGCTGGAAAATTATATCGCATCAATAAAACCACGTCTGACCGCGAGTTAATCGATTCGAACACGAATAATTCTAACGTGCAAAATACACCTGAAATATTCACGTTCGATTCGAATCGTGACGATACTGTCATCGGCAATAAATGGTTTAGCGCATACAGCCCCTATAAACCAGCTGCATATTTCGGGCGACGGGCGATTGTTGGTTTCGGTCATTCATTCATGGCTAACCCGCGATTCCTGCGCACGCTGTCTGATTTAACCGGTCTGCCGACCTACAATTTTGGCCGGTCTGGCGGGCTGTCGCGGACTGTTGCGCTGCGCGAGGGAGCCTACACTGTTTCGTATACGCCGGTGGGTGGCAGCATTCCTGCGTCTGGTTCTGTAGCATTAACTCCTGCTGACCCGGGTGTTTTGCAGGTTGTTGGTAACGCCTCTCTTACTGAGGTTGTGAAGGGTAATATAGCCGGGGTTGACGGCTCTCTCGCGTGGGACGGAACAACGCTGACGTTTACCCGCGATGTCGCTGGCGCCGCTGTCGGCGTCTCATCACCTGCGCCATTTATCTATTATCCATACACCATTGATTCCACGAATACCGTGGCGTCGGGTGTGCGGTACGATGAGCATGGTGACGCGATTAACCTTCTCTGGTTAGGGAGGAATAATGCTACTCAATATGGTCAAGTACTGAGTGATGCGAAAGCGATTATTGAACATCTGACAGCACATAATAAACGCTTTGTTTTATTACCTGAGTTTCAGATGGCGTCGGAGGTAAAAGGTACGTACGGAAACGGCGGGATTTTATATCTCAACAGTGAATATAAAAAACTGGCTCCGGATAATTACTGCGAAATAGATGGTGTGGACCTGCTCGCTAATTTTAATGCTCACTACAACCCGGCGTACGCGCCGGACGTGACTGATATTGACAACGGCATCACGCCAAGATCTCTGCGCCAGGATTCGCTACACCCGAGCCAGACGCTACAGGTTAATGCTCTGTATATCGGCGCAGACGTTAACGCGCAATTTGTTTATCAATTTCTGATTAAAAAAGGTTGGTTATAATGGCAACTAAAGGTCCTTACGAAATACGCAAAAATCTGGAACTCGCTTCCGGGGACATTCTTTACCGCGAGGCCGGAGTTTACGACACCACTCTAGGCCTCATTGATTTCGGTGATACCTCGCTAGGCGGCGGGAAAACTGAAGGGTATACCGAGAATGACCAAATCAGAAACGTGTGCTACGTGGACGATTATGCATATCCGAATATGGCTATGCTCTATGATGGCGGCGGCATTCGTGTTGACGAGCATAACGGGAGCAAAATCACGCTGCCGGAGTCGTTCATTATCCCTGCCACCTGCACAAAACAATTAGTTCGCATGTGGTTTAAACTCCCGACGTCGGACATCGGAGATACAACCGTTTTATACAATAACCAATTGCTGGTTATTGGCGGGACATATGCATCAAACCAGTCTCTGACATACCTGGGGGCAAACAACAAGGCGGATGGGACGCTCAACAATATGGTAGTTGGTGGGTTTGGTGTGGGTGTTGATTCAGGCTCAGCTATTGCCAACGCCGTTAAAACTGGCCAGGTTGTTCAGCTGGCGTGGCTGGCCACTAAAATCGACGATAAGTTTGTATCGTTTCGGGTGTTCGCAAACGGCGCTTACGTTGCAGATTTAACACCTGTCGCATTTGGTAGTCGCCCGGCTTCAATCCCTGTGCGGCAACTGAATAATAAAGGGGCGTCGGAAAAATCGGTACGTAACACCACATATCGCGTCGCTATCGACGATCTGACTGATAGCGCCCTCGACCCTGCCGATATTGTTGCTATGGATTACTCCTGTAATCGCACACGTTTTAGTTGAATGTGATATGCGGCTATCGAGGTGATAGCCGCTATTGCCTCCTGCTGCCAGTGATGTTCTGTGTTACGTATTCAGTATTTCCCTTTTACCCAGCAACCAGTCAGTAACAGACATAATTTCTGCATCTGACAGAGGACCAGAAAAAATACTCATTTCCCTCACCTTACCGGAGAACATCGTTGTTCTTCCTGCCTGCCCTGATGCCGAAAGGTATCCAGCCAAACCAACCACAGCTGACGCAGATACAACATTCTGCCCGCTGGACCCCGGGAATGCTGTTCGTGTTACTATCGGCGCGTCATTAAGTTTGGTCCTGATACGCCTGTTAACATAATCGAGTTCAACGAATAATACATTGTATCCTGTATTAAGCCCATTGATACCTATCTGTTCTGCCGTCTCTTCAGGCGAGGAGTGCCGCGCCACAATTCCGAACGCAGTATCACTGGTGAATTGCAGGCGGATCATTGGTACGTTAGAGCCTGCATTATTATTCATACCGATATGAAAAATAGCCCTGTATCCTGACGTGTAATCGCTGGCTTCGGCTTTGATAAGCATTGCGAAAGACAGTGCGTCTTTTGCATTAAACTGTTGAGGGTTGAGAACCCGGTAGGCATTAATGGTGTTCACCGGAAAGTTTTCCGGGCTGAAGGTCAGCACATTAATTCCGTTTTCTGTATCCTGCTTACAAACACGTGTTCTGGCTGCTGTATCAATGGATGGATAAACCTGACCATTCTGGTAATCATTGATTGACTCAACCCCATACTCTGAAATTGTCACGCTGTCAGCTCCCAGCCAGTTAATACATTTCTGGCGTGAGAACGGAATATCATTCAGTGTTAGCACAGGGGTTGCCAACACAGCACCGCGCATTTTAATAATTGATGTCATGTGAACCTCAGATATTTATTAATACAGCATCTAAATCGAAATCACGATAGGCGTTATAAGTCCCTCGCAAGTAGACGACAGTATTTGTGTCATGATATTTCAGGATGCCATTGTCCTGATAGTATTCTCGGAAAACCAGAGGTCTACAGATTTTCCGGCCATCTTTAACCTCGTCCAGCAGGGTCCCATTCCAGGCAGAACCGTCATAGACATATCGGGTTAACTGACCAAGGGCGGGAATTTTCACCCAGTTACAAACGAGAACATCAGTTGCAGAAATGATAGTGCCGCCTGGCACATAAAACGTCGCATCATCATTATTCATTGGAGAACCGCAGTCGCCTATATCATGTATTACAGGTGTCCCTCCCGAAAACTGTGACATTTTCATTCGTCGATAAGAATAGTTGGATGCATTGAATTCAGCGATAAGAAATAATATCGACACTCCATCATCCTTGACTTCAAACAACCGTTTTGTGTTGGTTGGTAAAGAGGCTTCAAAGACTACATCAGGGATGCCATTTAAGAAGGGGTCAATATATCCATAAGTCATAATATCAGGCAGCGCTGTGATTCCACTATAATTGATGAGGGATTTATCACTCCATTTGATTTTCATATATAACACGCGCGTGTCGGTCGAACGTGGATGCTGTTGGATCGCGAGATGAATGGCGTTCCCGTCCACACTCTGGCAAGTGGTCATATACAAATCGGAACCGCCGATAAATGCATTGGATTGCCATGTCCTGCCGTTGTCTGTTGAGTGATGTGCGACCCAGCGCGCCGAATTCGTAGATCCCCGACGGGCAAATACCAGAATCTCATTCTGATTAAATGGGTTTCTGTAGGACTGGGCATAGGTCATATTTGACGTGTCAGATACAACCTCTGGCCCGGAAATATTCGCAGGATCTAACGTCTGCGATGACCACTTCCGAAGCCAGACATTCGCCCCTGAGTGATCAGACTGAAAAATCTGTATGGGAACTTCAGCACCGGCGCGCGTATCGAGCAAAATCGACGGTGCATCATGGTCGTCCGTTGATGCCGTATCGCCCAGAACAGCAGCGCGAGGGCCAAATTCATAGCACCCAAATTTTCCACGCTCACCCTGTCGGCGGCAGATAGCCAGGTTTCCCAGGATTCGCTCAGGCCCGGTCGTCCCCAGCCGAACGCCACTGAAAAAATAATCCCGCCCGAACTTCACAGCGACGTTATTGATCCACAAGTTATAGCCAATCTCACTCACCAGGGCATTGTCATAGACCTGGGGAGAAATAACCGGTGAAGATACCGCAACAGGCGTAGGTTCTGCACCACTACCCGGTGAGGCGTCATGAGTCTCACCGGAATCGTCAACCCAACGCAAAACGTTTCCATTTTCATCCAGTTCAACATGCGCTACGCCGGGTATTTGTGTGACGGAATAAGCCAGATCGGAACCGTATTTCAGTGATAACCCTGGAACGTGAGTTGCTCCACTATCCTCGCCGAACATAATGACACCGCTTTCCTCATCCTGTAGAAGGAAGGGAATGCCGGGAAGCACCTCGCTAAATAGTCTGGTTGTCACATATTCATCGACAGATTCGACATATTCCTGTGATGGCATTTTTCGTCCGGTTGCGGTCAGCGTCCCGCCAACGTTCATGACCTCAATCGCGAGGGCGCTGTCGTCCGGGCTGCGGTAATAGGCGGTGCTCCCCTCGGGAATATTCGCGATGTCTGCCTGCGCCGCCGCCAGCGTCGCGTACTGCTTACTGAGCGGAATGATGTTCTGCCTGACCTCATCGTTTTTCGCCATCATCTGACGCCACGTATCCAGCGGTTCACCTGCTCGGTCGTTAACTGTTCCTGCCGGACCGTTCACCAGTTCGTCAGCGCGCTTGACGTTATCCAGGAAAATTTCAGGCGTCGTCGTTCCCAAAGGCGGGTTAAGTTCGGCCATGTTTTTTGCTCCAAAAAAGCGTTCGCCCAAACGAGGGTTTGAGCGAATGGCCGCGGCTTTTTACAATCAGCTATTTCAAGGAGTTAGATAGTGCTGATTGGCTATGCGAGGGTATCGACCGGGGATCAAAACCTCGATTTACAGAAAAACGCGCTGATCCGCGCAGAATGTGAGCTGTTTTTCGAGGATATGGCCAGCGGGAAGAATGCCCGGCGGCCAGGGTTAAAGCGAGCCCTGCGGCGGCTCCGAGCGGGGGACGTGCTGGTGGTGTGGAAGCTGGACAGGCTGGGCCGCAGCGTGCGCGATCTGATCACGCTCGTGTCGGAGCTGCAGGCGCGCGGGGTGAATTTCCGCAGCCTGACTGACAGCATCGACACCTCGACGCCTGCGGGACGTTTCTTCTTCCACGTCATGAGCGCCCTGGCGGAGATGGAGCGCGAGTTGATAGTGGAGCGTACCCGAGCCGGGTTAGCCGCAGCGAGGGAGCAGGGGAGAGTAGGCGGACGCCGCCGGGTAATGACCACTGAAGTTGTGGAGCGATGCCGCAGGATGTTGGGTACGGGCGCAACCCGGCAGCAGGTGGCCGATGTGATAGGGGTGGGAGTAAAGACGATTTATAAATATTTTCCGGCTCAATGCAGCCAGCCGAATTGAGGCATCAATGCGTTACGTCTGTGCAGATCATTGATAGCCACTGCCAATATTGATCTGCTGCATACATGCATTTACTGTATTTATATACAGTGTATTTGATAGGGGGAAGTATGCCGCGTTTATACGAAATTGAGACGGCGTGCCGGAACGCAATAGATATCCTGCCTAACGGAAAGCGCATCCTCACCACCAGGCGATTTCTGCAGGAACTGGAGAGATATAACTGGCACTGGTCGCCACGGCAGGCTAATCAGTGGATAGAGGGCTACGTGACAACATTCCGCGACGTCTCAACGCAGGAAGGTGACGATCGCACGTTCCAGCTTTACAACCCGAATGGAGGGCTGTAATCGTGGGCTTTCCATCGCCAGCATCAGACTATGTAGAGGGACGGCTAACCGTCGATAAGATATGCAGCATCGGCCCTAATACTAGGGTCGTACAGACTGAAACTGGTTATGCCGTAGTTGATTTCTCCGTTAAACCAAAGCAGCAGGACACGGTATTGATCCAGTACTCCGGCGGTACAGATTTTGCGAAAGTTTTTGGGAAGGCGTTTATTACTCGTGATGGTGAGGCGCTGGAAGGCGAGGCATTGGACGACGTCATAGTGTTAGGAATAGTGACATTCGTTATTAACCGGATAGGGAAGGATGATGATGATTCTCCAGTTATATGAAAAGTGGTGCGCACCTAAATTTCATCCTTACCCCTGGATGAAGAGCCTATAAAAACATGCTGGTAAAGTAGCGCCATTCGATACTGGAAAGGCGCTCGTAACTTCTTTCAGAGGGGAAAGTATTCCCAGCCAATCATTAAGGGTTAATGTAAAAATTTCATGAGAAAATGAAGTTTTGAAGATGGCTAACTTATTGAAAAGGTTGTGTGTGAAATTTGAGGTATTTTCTCAGAAAAATAGTTAACTATCTGTTTTTAAAGAAAAGTAGTCCGGTCTCGAAAACCGGAGTAGGGGCAACTCTACCGGGGGTTCAAATCCCCCTCTCTCCGCCACTTTTCTTGCTCTAACCTTCCCTTCAATAACACCGTTAGCTTCAGGTATAACGCCTGCGCTGGG
>OIES01000253.1_pt1 | contig 28002 bp, 28 predicted proteins | sample 1581811 | NCBI WGS metagenome assembly OIES01 (sample SAMN03281021, study PRJEB24777) | human gut metagenome | isolation source: fecal sample PR177 from 1 month old male Malay infant, vaginal delivered... | reverse complement strand
GGGAGAAGGTCTCTGAAATCGAAGCGGCAACTGCTGGCACAACCGGCCATGAAAAAGCCCGGCGTCAGCGTCAAATCCTCGGTGAGGCAAAGCCGCGCCTGAAAACCCGCAAAGAAATCACAAAAGCCCTGGAATCTGCCGAGGGTGAGTATGCAAGCGCACTCCGTTGGGTGCTTGGGGAGGCCGTATGAATTTTGATCCCGAGAATTACAGCAAATACACCCTGCGTCGGCTCGCCGCCCTGTTAGATGTGATCTGCTGGGTGCTGATTGCCGTAGTAACCGTTGGTATCTGCATGTTTATTGAATGGTGGACAGCATGAACATAAAAGAGATCGGGAACGTGTTTCACTGTGATTGCGGCTTTTCATGGCATCGCGGTAAAAACGGTAACCATAACTGCGCTGATGGTTTGCGTGAAAAGGTACGGCTACTGGCGGCGGAGAATATGGCGCTGAAGAACGCCATTACAGACCATAGTCATTCGGTTCACTTCTGCGAGGTTTGCGGAAAGGATGATCCGTGCAGCACTGACGATGTTTGTTATGCGCTGAAAGATATCCCCGCCACCGATCGCATTGTTGCAGAGACCGAGGCGCGCGGAGTTGAGAAGGCCATCGCTCACCTGGAGAAGAAGTTCATCAATATCGGCGTGCAGATCATGAATTTGCAGTGGCTGGCAGACTCGCTGCGCAAGGGAGCATCAGAATGACAAACCGAATCCCTAGCTTCGGCTGGAACCGCCTGAAGCTGGCAACGCTCACCTATGAGCAACTGGCTCAACTGGAAGAGCAGGTGAAGGCCGAGCACGCCTGCAAAAACGGCATTCACCTCTTCGACAAAGCCGGTCAGCGCAAACTCGATGCCCTGAGCTGGGCCGTATACAACAAGCAGAAGGCGGAGCGTGCAGCATGACAACTGATATCACCGAACTGACACCTGAAAAACTGGAAGAAATCCGCCAGCGCTACCGCCCAACTGAAGTTCCTAAATGTCATATTTGTGGCTCTGAAATGACAATTCAGCGCATGTCGGCAAGTCGCATCACTTACGGCTGTGCTGGCGCTATCTATGACGAAACTGGTTGTCATTATGCTGAAGGCCGCAGCCTGGCTGATGACCACTATGCTGAATCACGCATCACAGTAGTTGATGTAAGCGACCCTGACGTCCTCGCGCTGGTAGATGCGCTGGAGAAGGCGCAGCAGTCGGCCAAAGAGCGAGACGAAGAGAATCAGGATTTGATGCTTACAATTGGGCGCCTTCGAGTAGAGAGAGAGGGCCTTGAAGCTATTCTCGCTGCAGCCGAAAAACTGGTTCGCTGCAAAGGTCGCTATCACAGCGAGCAGAACTACCGAGCACTGGCGGCGCTGTTTGGCGTGAATACTCCAGACCTGCCGCCGCTGGAGCATGAAAACGTCCATTATGCCGATGCTGCAGAGATGGATATTGCAGCACTCCGCCAGCGCATCGCCGAGCTGGAGTCCCGCACCGTGAAGCTGCCAGCTGAGCTTTACACAATCGGTGAGCTTATCAGGACGCAGGACAACCGCATTACCGATCAGCCCATGTTCGTCGTTTTCCAGAAGCGTGAAATTATCGGAAGCGATGAGCACTCGCCTAGCCGAATTTGCTGGGTATGGGATGGTGAAGAGGTCAGCGAACTGCGAGCCAAGCGGCTGGAAGCGCTTTATCAGGATGGTCGCGATACCCGCGGATATGACCGATACGCGATGCAGGAAGTAGATGAGTTTGTTACTGCCTGCTTTACCGAGCATGGCTGCAAAGACTATCTGCGCCAGAACGGCCATAACCTGCGGTTGCCGTACATTTACGCCTACGGCTCTTTCCGAAATAACGAATATCAATTGGTTAGAAATTGGCTCGCTGGCATCAAGGTGGAGGATGAGTGATGGATACTAACGAATTGCTGGAACACATTGACGCCGGGGACTATTACGAGGCCAGTTTCCTGCTCAACGAAAAATGCCCAACTGCTGAGCGCAGATTTAAGCGCCTCACAAAAGGCCTGGCGGAGTTACTCAAAGACGTGCAGAAAGAGTTCCCTGACGCGAATTATTACACCGCCTCCGGTGGTTTTAACTTGCTGCTTGGTAGCGCAACTGACTGCGGTTCCACTGAGGGTAATCAGTTGATTGCCGTTTCAGCCAGTGAATATCTGAGTTTAGGCGACGGAGATTTCTAAATGACCAGCAAATTTACCAGAGAGCGCCTGCAGGAAATCGCTGAAGATGGATTCCTGAAGCATGGTGAAAGCAAAGAGCTGGCCCGCATGGCGCTGGCCGCAATGGACAGCGAGCCGGTGGCGTGGACAGATGAACAGGAGTTGCGAAACGTTGATCGTGGTGGTTGCGGGTACCTTTTCACTGTTAACCCTGTTACTCCGCATGCAGACGAGCGCCGAATTATTCTGCTCTATCGCCACGCGCAGCCAGCGTCGGAACGTGAGCAGGTACGCAGTGCGCATGCCGAGTGGTCACAGGCAACTGTCGGTAATGTCGGCCCGGTTGGCCCGCTGAAGCATCTCAGCAAAGAAGCACTGGAAGCCGCTGAACAGCCCGGCGACCTGTCAGAATGGGCTGATATGCAGTTCCTGCTGTGGGATGCGCAGCGTCGTGCCGGTATCACTGATGAGCAGATTACCCAAGCGATGATCGATAAGCTGGCGGTAAACAAGCAGCGCGAATGGCCGGAGCCGAAAGACGGGGAACCAAGGCTGCACATCAAAGAACAACCTCGTAAAAAAGTAGACCGCTGTGATGTTTGTACTGAAGGGGCTCGTGGCGGGTGCGGGACATGTATTTTTAACGGTAATTTTGAATGAGGTGCTTATGACTTCTACAGATTTTATGGAAGAGAAAGAAGTATTCGAATTACTGGGGAAGAAAAAAACAGCTGTATGGCGTTTGCGTAAAGAGCATGGTTTTCCTCAGCCTGTATTAACATACCCAACCCGTTATAGTCGTAAAGCTGTCGTACGCTGGATTGAAGAGGGTGGGGTTAATCCTATTGGTTGATAATATGAATTTTAATGGCTGTTCCACATAATTTGGTTCAGCCATTATTAACAAGATGCAATAATTAACTCTCTTTCATGAGTACGTCTGCAATACTTTTAATAAAGTTGTATAATTCATATGCTGGCATGCGTGCATCACTGATATCAACTTTACGCTCAATAACATCTGATGGATCTATTCGTTTTATTCTTTTCATTAAACCTGCTAGCGTTCCATATTCATCCTCAATTAAAACCCTTCCATTAAAATCATTAAATTGATTTCTTGTGATATCAATATAATAGTCACCTAACCTTACAAATACATGCGCACCAATAAATTGACTTACTTCATCAGGACAATTCACAAATATAATTTCCGGAGCGTAACCATTTTCTTCTAAATATTTTCCAAGAAAGTTACTTGCCAAGTCACAACATCCATATGGAAAATTATTCAATTCCGACCATCTGTGCATATGAAAACATTGATATGAACGGGTGTCAGCAGCAATAACTAATGCGTTTCGAAAAGCATGCACTATTTTTCGTATATTATTATCCATTCTCTCACCTTATTTAAGGGCATTAACATGCCATAAAATTTTATCTGCATAAAGTTCATATGCTTCTTTCTGTTCCACCAGCCAATCGTGCTTGTTGTAGACAGCCATCACTCCCCCCAGTTCATGCCCCAGCATCTTTTCTGTCACATGGGGCATAACCCCTTCTCCTGACAAATTGGTAACCAGCGACCGCCGGAAGTCATGCGTTCGCCATTCTGGTATATCAATTTTATCCCTTAATTTTTTCATGTAGAGATTTGCTGACGAACGATCTATTGCCTTGTCCAGTTCCTGGCCGGGAAACAGAACATCGTTTCCAGCATTTAGCAGCCTATCAACGTAAGGCTTTACCTGATCGAAAATAGGCCTACGAATCACGTTCCCCATCTTGGAATGCTCCGATGGAGTTGTCCAAATCAAATCATCCATATTGAACTCGCTGGCGGTAGCAAGGCGCAGCTCTGATAGCCTGGCTCCCCAAAGCAAAAGCAGCTGATGAAGCACCTTGTTAGAGGTAACGATCTTGTTGTTCTCCAGCGCCAGCCAGATTTTAGCCAACTCGGTATACGTGAGAACACGGCTACCCACATCAGGTTTTTTGCCAATGGTCTTAACGCTAAGCTTCAGGACCTCGCACGATGGGATCAACTGGCGGCTGATACACCAGTTCATTACAGAACGTAGTTGTAGAAGAAGCACCCTGGCCTTTTTGCTGTTCTTCTTTTCCTGCTTATCAAAGAAACGCACCCATGCAGAAACAGGAATGTTAACTACCGGAGCGTCCGGGAATTCTGTGTACATCGTGTTGTACACAACTGACTTGTACAGCGTCTGAGTGTTAGGTTTCAGCGTTTCAACATACTTGCTCCACCACTGATCCAGGCACTCTTTGAGAGTCAGCTCGCCATCTTCTTTGGCAAAATAATTTTTCGGGTTAAGCCCCTTGAGGTACAATTCGCGCATCTCACCGACGACTACGCGCGCCTCCTTGAGAGACATAGCGGGATAGCGGCCAATGGAGAGGCGAACGGGCTTACCGTTCCAGCGATAACGAAACTGGAATGTGATCGTGCCTGTAGGAGTTATGCGTACACTCAGCCCGTCACCATCTGTGACCTCAGCTGCGCCGCTGTATGGCTTAGCATTGATGCTACGGAGTTTGGTATCACTAAGGGCCACGGCTCTGTATCCTGTACACACTGAAATTCTGCATTCTGTACTCAATGTGTACGCAATGGCAAGTGAACCAAGTGATTTTCTAAGCGAATCGATGCGAACGGAAAGGAAATAAAAGGAATGAAATGCTTGATGGTACGGGGATTGATAGGATAACATGCAACACAAGCTGAACGCTTAAAAATCAGTAAGTTCTATGTCCCCTTAGTTAAATGGATATAACGAGCCCCTCCTAAGGGCTAGTTGCAGGTTCGATTCCTGCAGGGGACACCATATAAACGTTGCCCGCCATTCACCACGATGACCTAAACGCCAGCCAGAACGTATTCTTCTGGTAATCATAATTAGCCAACGATTTCAGTATGGTTAGTCCTGCCAGAAAGGAACGTGTCTTTGTCAATCACGCACACAATAAACCGACAGCAACGCGCATTTCTGCGTACAATACCTTCTGAATTTTTCAGTCACTAGCCGCGACCTTTTACAACCTTCTCTGGACGATACAGGAGCCAGGCGTTGATATGAAACAGATCACCCTCAGCGATATGCAGCAGCAGAGCGAAGCGGCAGCCAGTGCTCCGCGCCTGCGTGCCCATCGCAATTTTCATCCTGAACTGAGCGACCCGATACAGCGTCTGGCCATCGCCATGGAACCCGGCACCTATATCCGCCCCCACCGGCACAGACATACTTTCGAACTTTTGCTGCCGCTGAAAGGCCGTTTTGTGGTGCTGAATTTTGATGACCACGGCGTGGTCACCAACCGGGTGGTGCTGGGTGAAACCTGTACGGCGCTGGAAATGGAGGCTGGCACCTGGCATACGGTGCTCTCGCTCGACGCAGGCGGCATGGTATTTGAAGTCAAACAAGGCGCTTATCAACCGCTTGCCGAAATGGACACTATGGCCTGGGCGCCTGCTGAAGGCCAGCCGGGCACTGCCGAAATGATGGCCTGGTATGCCATCGCGCAACCGGGTGACCGCTTCCTGTCTATGCCGCAATAACCACAGGTAGGTTCGACAGGCGCCGCAGGCGTCTGTTTGATACTTCCTGCCGACCACAAAGTTTGCCAAATTGACCGTCCCTTTTTTCGTGCTCCGCTCATACTCACCTTAAATATTGCTGCTAAACAGGAAGAAACGCTTATATTCAGCAAACTATTTTTCTCTACGAATAAGAGATGATAAGATAACGGGAAAGAGTAAATATGCGGCAGCAAAACAATAAAAACAGCCAATTTATCGATATATTATTCTCAATGTGAATGGATTTTGTTAATCAGGTAAAGGAAGTCAGCAGAAAAAATAAATCATTGTCATTGATGCTTTTGCTCACCATGGCGATTTATTTTTTTCATCGACATACAATTCTTATGAATATTACAGAACGGAATATCTGGAAGCTAAATAATTTACCGCCAATGGAGTATTGCTCTCTGGCGCGGGCGCAAAAATTATTAAACTGCGAACTGGAAGACATTCTTCACTGGCATGATATTGGCGCAATCAATCTATGTCTTAAGCTTAACCCAACGCCGGGAATATTAAAAATCGCCGTCCTCTCCCATCAGGAAAAAGAGGTAACCAGCGCGTTTAATCCATTTACCTCAGTCGAGGCAGGAGAAACAGTCTGGTCGCAACACTCCCATATCCGCAGCATTCTGCGACTTGAAGGCGATATTCCGACGATGGAAACCCTGCGCGGAAATACGGTAACCCAGTTCAACGTAAAGGTATTTGCTTCAGGGCTCTGGCATCCACACTGTCGGAACCTAATGGCGCTGCTGGAGGCGCCAGATGATATTCTTTTCGAAAACCGCCTCAGCATGATGCTGCCGGATAAACCATTTGTTTATTGTCATTTCATTCCAGAGGAAGACGAACGCCCCTCGATATCATTGAACCGCATCTATATCACCAGCCAGGCCATTGAGAAAATATACGCCCACAGTATTAGCGCCCGGCCTATGGACGTGACGAAAAATCCGCTACTGGACCAAACCCGTTACATCCAGCAGGAATTAACCGTCCTGCCGCAAAGTGAGGTATTGCTGGAATTTATCCATTATCTTGTTCAGTCCCATACTGTATTTAATGAGAAGTTGCAGAGTATGGCTGAGCCAGACAAGACTCAGCTCTTTCATCACGTGCTGGAAAGGCTTAAGGAAGAAGGCATGCTTATAGAGAATGCCCAGCCCGATGAAGGCGATATCGGCAGCGAAGCCAGCCGTGAGTCGCAGTTCGCCGGCGAGTAACGTAGTCCTTCAGGCAAGGGACTGGCGGTTTTCCTGCTCAATCGTTATCGCGTTCTCTCGGGCCAGGGTGATGAATTCGCGCGCTGCGGCGCTCTGCCAGGCGCCCTGCCGCTGCAATAAACAGGCCGTGCGCTGCAGCAGCGCAGGTCTTAGCTCAATCGCCACCACATCATCAAACTGTCCGGCGATCGCCGCCGGCAGCAGCGTTGCTAACGTTGTGCTTCGAATAACCGACAGAACGGCCCCGATGGAGTTGGCCTCCATCCGCACGTCTGGTTCGAGCCGATGAAGGCGGCAATAACGATCAATCTGCTCGCGGGTAGCAAACTCGCTGCTCAGTAAAATTAGCGGCTGGGCGTCGAGAGCCTGCAGTTGCAAGTCGCGCTCTCCTGCCAGCGGATGCGCACGGCTCACCACCAGCGCAAGCGTTTCCGTCAGCAGCGGCTGAACCACAATTTCCTGTGACCGGCTGTCGTCAAAGGCAATCCCCACATCCAGTTCATCCTCCAGCAGCATCGCCTCCATCCGCTCCTGGTTCATCTCCTGGATAAGCACTTTTACTCCAGGGTAGCGTCGGTAGTACGCCTCCATCAGCGGGCCCAGCATATAGGTAGTGAAAGTTGGCGTCATAGCAATGCGGAGTTTACCGTGCTGGAGATCTTCTGCGTCATGCAAGGCGCGCCGACCTTCCTCAAGCTCGCGTAACGCGCGACGGGCATACTCCAGCCAGATCTCTCCAGCATCGGTCAGGCGAATACGTCGGCCAGAGCGGTCGAAAAGCTGAACCTCCAGCATCGCTTCCAGCTGGCGTATCTGCTGTGACAGCGCAGGCTGGGAGACATGCAGCGCCGCGGCGGCGCGGGAAAAGCCACAATGTTCAGCCACAGCGATAAAGTAGGAAAGTTGGCGCAGAAGCATCGGCCCACCTATAAGAAATTCCAATAGGCATTATCATAAATAAGTCTTTTAACTTATGAAACAAGAGACGTACCCTCTTCGCACGACCCTCAACATATTTCACCTTTAACATCGTTTTATACAGGAGTGACTATGTCCGCTCACGATCGTTATCTTCAGCGCGCATTAGTGCTGGCAAAACAAAACATTGCTGACGGTGGGCGCCCCTTCGGCGCCGTGCTGGTGCGAAATGATGAGATTGTCGCTGAAAGCGTCAATACCTTTCATCTGAGCGGTGACCCAACGGCGCATGCCGAACTGAACGCCGTTCGCGATCTTGCCGCCAGACTGGGAAGCGCGGCGTTGCGCGAATGCGTCATCTATGCCAGCGGACAGCCTTGCCCTATGTGCCTGAGCGCGCTCTATTTAACCGGCGTGCGGGAAGTGTTTTTCGCCAATAGCAATCAGGACGGGGAGCCTTTTCAGCTCTCGACCGCCGCGATTTATCAGCAGCTGCAGCAGCCGCTGGCCCAGCAAACGCTGCCGATCCATCATCGCCCGCAGCCGGAGGGAACTGAACTTTATCAGCGCTGGGCGGAACGGCAGTCATGACACCAGCGCTGCGACAGAACCTGACGCTGGCAGTCCTGGTACTGACTGGGATCAATATGCGGCCGCTGCTTACCTCCATTGGTCCTTTGCTGCCGGACATCCGCGCAGCCAGCGGCATGAGCTATACCCTGGCCGCACTCCTGACCGCGCTGCCGGTGATCGCGATGGGGGTGCTGGCGCTGGCCGCTGGCTGGGTCGATCGCTATATCGGTCAAAAGCGCAGTATTGCGCTGAGCCTGCTGATTATCGCGGCAGGCGCCCTGCTGCGGGAAATCGCCCCGAATAGTGGCTTACTGCTCACCAGCGCTCTGGCCGGAGGAATTGGCATCGGCATTATTCAGGCCGCCATCCCGGCGGTAATTAAGCACCTCTTTCCCCGACGGACGCCGCTGGTGATGGGACTATGGTCAGCGGCGCTGATGGGCGGCGGCGGGTTAGGCGCCGCGTTCACCCCATGGCTGGCGTCACATAGCGCGGCCTGGCATGATGCGCTAGCCTGGTGGGCGCTCCCTGCGCTCCTGGCTCTGCTCAGCTGGCTGGCGATTTGTCGGCATTTGCCTCGCGCACCGCATCAGACCAGCGCTTCCCCCCGGGTCGCGATTATTGGCCAGCGCCGCGCCTGGACGCTGGGACTCTATTTCGGACTGATCAATGCCGGTTACGCCAGCCTGATCGCCTGGCTGCCTCCTTACTACATCCAGCTAGGCGACAGCGCCCAGTACAGCGGTTCGCTGCTGGCGCTGCTGACCGTCGGGCAAACCGCCGGCGCGCTGCTGCTCCCGGCGCTGGCTCGCCAGGAGGATCGGCGCCAGCTTCTTCTGCTAGCGCTGGCGCTACAGCTGATTGGCTTCTGCGGCTTTATCTGGCTGCCAGAGCATTTCTCTGCGCTCTGGGCCATTGCCTGCGGCGTGGGATTGGGCGGCGCGTTTCCTCTGTGCCTGGTGCTGGCGCTGGATCACGCCGGACAACCGGCGGTGGCCGGCAGGCTGGTAGCCTTTATGCAGGGGATCGGATTTATCATCGCCGGTCTGTCGCCCTGGCTTTCCGGCCTGCTGCGTAGCCTGAGCGGGAACTACACGCTTGACTGGTCCTGGCATGCGATCTGCGTCCTGCTACTCATGGCGCTGACGCTGCGCTTTATCCCGGCACACTACCCGGCCGAGTGGCGACAGCGCGCCTCAGACCTGCCCTGAACCGACGGCGGCGCGTGGCAAAGATAATGCCGCGCGCTCTCGTTGGCCTTCTCCGCCCGCCCCATCGCTAAAACCCGTTTCCTTCGCGTCGCTGGCGCTAAATTTATTACCCTGTGAAATTAATGTGTCGCCGAATCACGACACTCGTAAGTAACTAAAAATTAATAAAAAAATGCCTCTTGTTTCCCTGATTTTTTAGGCGTACATTAGCGCCATCTGGAGCACTAAACGCACAGAATTACGGGCTGCTGCAGGGTGAAGTTACACTGGCGACAGCCCTTGAAAAACAGAACAATTAATTCATTTGAACGTCGCACATGCGCGTGGAGTGATGAGTCGTGAAATACTTCTTTATGGGCCTCTCTTTTATGGTCATCGTTTGGGCCGGTACTTTTGCCCTGATGATCTAGACTGCAGCGGTGTCAAAAAAAACGGGAGCCTTCATGCTCCCGTTTTTATTTTGCCGTGCTGCCCGCAGCGCTAGCTCGCGGAGGCCAGCAGACCATCCGCGCGGAACATCGCCTTGATACCGCGGATCGCCTGGCGCGTACGGTCCCGGTTCTCGATCAGCGCGAAGCGGACGTGGGTATCACCATAGTCGCCAAAGCCAATCCCCGGCGAGACGCAAACCTTCGCTTCATTAAGCAGCTTTTTCGCAAACTCCAGCGACCCCATGGCGGCGTAAGGTTCCGGTATTTTCGCCCACACGTACATAGACGCTTTCGGACACTCCACCATCCAGCCGGCCTCATGAAGCCCTTTGACCAGCACATCGCGACGGCGCTTATACTGTTCGGCAATATCGCGCACGCACTGCTGATCGCCCTCCAGCGCAGCTATCGCCGCCACCTGCAGCGGAGTAAAAGTCCCGTAGTCATGATAGCTTTTGATACGAGCGAGGGCATTCACCAAAGTCTTATTACCCACCATAAAGCCAATGCGCCAGCCGGCCATGTTATAGCTTTTCGACAGGGTAAAGAACTCGACGGCGACATCTCGCGCGCCGGGCACCTGCATGATGGATGGCGCTTTCCAGCCGTCATACACGATATCGGCATAGGCCAGATCGTGGACGACCAGAATGTCATACTGCTTCGCCAGAGCGACAACCTTTTCAAAGAAATCCAGTTCGACGCACTGCGCGGTCGGATTTGAGGGAAAGCCAAGGATCATCATCTTCGGCTTCGGATAGCTCTCGCGGATGGCGCGTTCCAGCTCGTTAAAGAAATCCACCCCTTCCACCAGCGGCACCGAGCGCACCTGCGCCCCGGCAATCACCGCGCCATAGATATGGATCGGATAGCTGGGGTTCGGCACCAGTACGGTGTCGCCATGATCCAGCGTCGCCAGCATCAGGTGCGCCAGCCCCTCTTTCGAACCAATGGTGACGATCGCTTCCGATTCCGGATCGATATCGACGTTATAGCGTTCTTCATACCAGCGTGAAATGGCGCGACGCAGGCGCGGGATCCCCCGCGAGGTAGAGTAACCATGGGTGTCAGGCCGTTGAGCAACGGTGCAGAGTTTTTCCACGATATGCGGCGGCGTCGCGCCATCGGGATTACCCATACTGAAATCGATAATATCTTCGCCGCGCCGACGCGCAGCCATTTTCAGTTCAGCAGTAATGTTAAAAACGTACGGAGGGAGACGATCGATACGCGTAAAACGGCGTTCAGGACTGGATTCAGCCATAGGTTCCTCTAATTAACGTTAGCGCCCGGACCGTCCGAGCGACGCTGCCGCTGTTGCGGCTCGTTTAGAAAATAACCTGAAAAAATTCATGTTGTCGAGAGGCCCGTTAAAAAATATTCCCTGGCATATAAAACGGGTATCGACTGCGCTAAATGCGGCAGTTCATTGGCGGAATAATCCCGGGTTGTATAAAAGTGGTAACACACTGATATCTTTCTTAACACAGAATATTATCGTTAATGGCGAAGACCGCCGCTATCGCGATGCTTTTTAATTAATCCCCTTTAAAAAGTGCGACTTTTCCGCTTTATGGTTCCACGGCTGGTCTTCTGCCGTCAGGTTTTTTATCATGTCCCTTTCTGGCCACTGACGCGGCGCACCCATGCACGAAATCTTTACTATGATGCTGGCGGTCTATGATCGTGCGGCCCTGATGCTTATTTGCCTCTTTTTCCTTATTCGCCTGCGCCTGTTCCGCGAACTGTTGCATAAGTCGGCCCATACTCCGAAAGAGCTGCTGGCGGTGACAGCCATTTTCTCGCTGTTCGCGCTATTTAGTACCTGGTCCGGCGTCCCGGTTGAGGGGTCCCTGGTGAACGTCCGCATTATCGCCGTGATGTCCGGTGGGATCCTGTTTGGTCCCTGGGTGGGCGCGATTGTCGGGGCGATTGCCGGCGTGCACCGCTATTTGATTGATATCGACGGCGTGACCGCAGTGCCCTGCTTTATCACCAGCATTGTCGCCGGCCTGCTGTCGGGGTTGATTAATCGTAAAGTGGCCCGCGAACAACGGTGGAAAATCGGCATTCTGGCGGGGATGATGTGTGAAACTCTGACCATGATCCTGGTGGTGGTCTGGGCGCCTTCCCTGAGTCTCGGCGTAGATATTGTTTCGAAAATTGGTATCCCGATGATCCTCGGCAGCGTCTGCATCGGCTTTATCGTGCTGCTGGTGCAGAGCGTGGAAGGGGAAAAGGAGGCCAGCGCCGCGCGGCAGGCGAAACTGGCGCTCGACATTGCCAACAAAACCCTGCCGCTGTTTCGACACGTTAACAGCGATTCTCTGCGCCAGGTTTGCGAGATTATCCGCCGCGACATTACCGCCGACGCGGTGGCGATCACCAATACCGAGCACGTGCTGGCCTACGTGGGCGTCGGTGAAGCCAACTATCAACGCCACGACGATATGATTAGCCCCACCACCCGGCAGGCGATTCGTTATGGGAAAATCATCATAAAAAACAATGACGAAGCCCACCGCACCCCGGAGATCCACTCCTTGATGGTGATCCCGCTGTGGGAAAAAGGGGTGGTGACCGGCACGCTAAAAATCTATTACTGCCACGCCCATCGCATCACTTCGACGCTGCAGGAGATGGCGATTGGCCTGTCGCAAATAATCTCCACCCAGCTGGAAGTCTCCCGCGCCGAACAGCTGCGGGAGATGGCCAACAAAGCGGAGCTGCGCGCCCTGCAAAGCAAAATTAACCCGCATTTTTTATTTAATGCGCTGAACGCGATCTCCTCCTCGATTCGCCTTAATCCGGACACCGCGCGCCAGCTCATTTTTAATCTGTCGCGCTACCTGCGCTATAACATCGAATTAAAAGACGATGAGCAGATTGATATCAAACGAGAGCTGTATCAGATCAAAGATTATATCGCTATTGAACAGGCGCGATTCGGCGACAAGCTGACGGTCATCTACGATATTGACGACGACGTCAGCTGCGTGATCCCGAGCCTGCTTATCCAGCCGCTGGTGGAAAATGCCATCGTTCACGGTATTCAACCCTGTAAAGGCAAAGGCGTGGTGACGATCGGCATTAACGAGTGCGGAAATCGGGTACGCATCAGCGTTCGCGATACGGGCAACGGTATCGATCCCGCCGTGGTCGCCCGCGTGGAAGCCGATGAGATGCCGGGTAACAAAATCGGCCTGCTCAATGTGCATCATCGGGTGAAACTTCTCTACGGCGAGGGTTTGCATATCCGCAATCTGACGCCGGGAACCGAAATCGCCTTTTATGTCCCCAATAACTCTACGCCGCAGGCGCTGACGGAGTCGCTGTTGTCATGAGCGGAGAAAAGATGAAAGTTATCATTGTGGAGGATGAGTTTCTGGCCCAGCAGGAGCTCTCCTGGCTTATTAACACCCATAGCCAGATGGAGATCGTCGGCAGCTTTGACGACGGCCTGGACGTGCTGAAATTTCTCCAGCACAACAAGGTCGACGCCATCTTTCTCGATATCAATATTCCGTCGCTCGACGGGGTTCTGCTGGCGCAAAACATCAGCCAGTTTGCCCATAAACCTTTTATCGTCTTTATCACCGCGTGGAAAGAACATGCGGTGGAAGCCTTTGAGCTGGAAGCCTTTGACTACATCCTGAAACCTTACCAGGAGTCGCGCATCATCAATATGCTGCAAAAGCTGACCACCGCCTGGCAGCAGCAAAATAACGCTGCTTCAGGATTAGCCAGCGCGGCGCCACGGGAAAACGACACCATCAATCTGATCAAAGATGAGCGGATCATCGTCACCAGTATTCATGATATTTATTATGCCGAGGCGCATGAAAAGATGACATTCGTCTATACCCGCCGGGAGTCATTCGTCATGCCGATGAACATTACTGAATTCTGCAGCAAACTGCCCACCGCGCATTTCTTCCGCTGCCACCGCTCGTATTGCGTAAATCTCAGCAAAATTCGGGAAATTGAGCCGTGGTTCAACAACACCTATGTGCTGCGCCTGCGTGACCTGGAGTTTCAGGTTCCGGTCAGTCGCAGTAAAGTGAAAGAGTTTCGCCAGCTGATGAATCTGTAGAGAGCGGAAAGCACCGCCATCCGGGCTACGACGGTAGCCCGGGAGAAGAATGCTTAAAGCACCTGGCCCAGCGTCTGACGCAGATGCGCGCCGGAGCCCAGCAGGCCTGGGTTATCATGCACAATCAGGTAAACCGGGATATCCTGAACATAAGCTTTAAAACGGCCTTTGTCTTCAAAACCGCCGCGGAAACCAGAGGCTTTAAAGAACTCCAGGAAGCGCGGCACGATGCCGCCGGCGATATACACCCCGCCAAACGTCCCGAGGGTCAGCGCCAGGTTACCGCCGAAGCGTCCCATAATGACGCAGAACAGCGACAGCGCCCGACGACAGTCAGTGCAGCTGTCCGCCAGCGCTCGCTCGGTCACCTCACGCGGCTGCAGGTTCTCCGGCAGTCGGCCGTCCGATTTGACAATCGCGCGATACAGATTGACCAGCCCGGGACCTGAGAGCACGCGTTCTGCGGAAACATGCCCCAGCTCGGCGCGTAGCTCTTCCAGAATGATCCCTTCTTCTTCGCTGTTCGGGGCAAAATCAACATGACCACCTTCGCCCGGCAGGCTGACCCAACGCTTATCAACGTGGACCAGATGCGCCACGCCGAGCCCGGTCCCGGCGCCATAAACGGCGATCGGTTTGCCCGCTACCGGCGCACTGCCGCCAAACTGAATAAGGTGCTCAGCTTTCAGCATCGGAATGGCCATTGAAACAGCGGTAAAATCGTTAATTATCTCCAGATGGGCAAAGCCGAGGTTGCGCTTCATTTCGGCGATAGAGAAAGCCCAGGTATGGTTGGTCATCGCCACCCAGTCGCCGGTAATCGGGCATGCGATGGCGATACAACCTTCGTTGACCGTTACCTGGTGCTCCTCGAGGTAGACGCGCACCACTGCCTCCAGACTGGGGTAATCGAGCCCGGAATAGGTCTTTGCGCGAGAGATCTCTCCACTCGCCAGATCACATAGCGCCAGGCGGGCGTTGGTCCCCCCGACATCTCCTACTAAAGCAAATTTTGTCATTCCGTTACGGCTCCGCTAAAGTCAAAATAAATCTTTTGGCACACTGTAAATTCATGGCGGCTTAACAACAACGTCCAACGCGCAGACGCCCCTTGTTTAGCGACACAGGTCACATTTAGTTTGTAATCTATGCAAGGTAGCCTGTAAAGGACGCGCCGGATATCAGATGTCACCTTAACTTTATCGTTTCAGCACCATTTGCATCGACGGTCTCCGCTGACGAAGGCAAAGTAGTGCTCCAGCACTTTTACAAGGACATTTCCATGCTCCATCCTCGCGCCAGAACAATGCTGATCCTGTCGGTGCCGGCCATCCTGATAGGTATCGCCTGCAGCCTGATCCTGATCGTGGCGATGAAGGTTGCCGCGCTGCTGCAGCGCGTGCTGTGGAGCAATCTGCCCGCGCAGTTGGGGGTGAGCGCCGACAGCCCGCTGTGGATCATCGCCATGCTGACGGCGACAGGGATCGCGGTGGGTCTGGTCATTCGTTACAGCCCCGGGCACGCCGGGCCGGATCCAGCGACCGAGTCGTTAATCGGCGCTCCCATTGCCACCGGCGCGCTGCCCGGACTCCTTGCCGCACTGATCCTCGGCCTCGCCGGCGGCGTCAGCCTCGGCCCGGAGCATCCGATTATGGTGGTGAATATCGCGCTGGCTGTCGCCGTCGGCTCCCGACTGTTTCCGCGCGTCAGCTCGCTGGACTGGACCATCCTCGCGGCCTCAGGCACCATCGGCGCCCTCTTCGGTACCCCGGTTGCCGCCGCGCTGATTTTTTCGCAAACCCTCAATAGCAGCAACGATACGCCACTGTGGGATCGCCTCTTTGCTCCCCTCCTCGCCGCCGCCGCCGGCGCGTTGACGACGGGTCTGTTTTTCCATCCCCATTTTTCGCTGCCGATCCCGCACTATGGTCAGATGCGCTTCGTTGATATTCTCAGCGGCATTATCGTCGCCCTGATCGCTATCGCCGTCGGCATGGTGGCCGTCTGGTGTCTGCCGCGACTGCATGCCCTGATGCATCGGTTGAAAAATCCAATCCTGACCCTCGGCATCGGCGGGCTGCTGCTGGGGATCGTGGGGACGATAGGCGGGCCCTTAACGCTATTTAAAGGGCTGGATGAGATGCAGCAGTTGGCCTTCAGCCAGACGCTAACCGCCGCGGATTTTCTGCTTATCGCGCTGGTCAAACTGGCGGCCCTGGTTCTTGCCTCAGCCAGCGGCTTTCGCGGCGGGCGAATTTTCCCGGCGGTGTTCGTCGGGGTAGCGCTGGGGCTGATGCTGCATGCTCATGTTGACGCGGTGCCGGCGGCAATCACCGTTTCCTGCGCGATCCTCGGCATGGTGCTGGTCGTCACTCGCGACGGCTGGTTGAGCCTGTTTATGGCCGCCGTGGTGGTCCCGGATACGACTTTGCTGCCGCTGTTGTGTATGGTGATGCTCCCGGCCTGGCTGCTGCTGGCCGGGAGACCGTTGATGATTGCCAAACGGCATACCGATTAAACGCGGCTGTTTCGCTCCTCAAGGGCCTGCGTCACCGCGCGCAGGAAATCGGGGATATCCATTTTCGGCAGCATCACTTCTACCAGGGTGAGGGTATCGGAGGTGATGCTCTCCGTCATCGCCTCCCGCAGTTCAGACGTCTGAGTGACCCGCCGGCAGCTCGAAGCAACGTCAGGGGCGAAGGCTTCCGGCAGCCGCTGCCAGTCCCACAGAGCGATGTCATTGTAGCGCTGCTCTGGACCATGAATCGCCCGTTCCACGGTATACCCTTCGTTATTCAGCAGCAGAATAAGCGGCTTTTGCTTATCACGCAGCATGGAGCCCATCTCCTGAATGGTCAGTTGGGCCGCGCCATCGCCGACAATTAGCACCACCCGCCGCTCCGCCGCCGCGGTTTGTGCGCCATAGGCGGCCGGGAGAGTAAAACCAATCGAGCCCCACAGCGGCTGGACGATCAGCGATGCTTCAGAGGGCAGCTTCAGCGCCGCAATGCCAAAGGCGGCCGTCCCCTGATCGGCGAGAATAATATCCCCCGGACGCAGGGCGCCCTGCACCGTCGCCCAGAAATTTTTCTGGGTCAACTCGCCTTCAGCGCCCTCCTCAGCCTCCGGCGCCACGACCTGAGGCATAGCCCACTCCGCCGCCAGCGGGGCGGAAAGCGTCATCAGCGCGGCCAAAGCCTTATCCATCGGCACCCCGCTGAACCAGTGATCGCCCACCCTGACGGCGAAGGGCTGGATCTCAATAGTCTTTTCCCGCGCCAGATGTTGGGTAAATCCTGCGGTGATGGTGTCGGTGAAGCGCGTGCCAATGCAGATGATGGTGTCGGCGTTTTCAATCGCCTCCCGGGTCTGCGGCGCGCTGGCAATCCCGCTGTAGGTGCCGACAAACCCGCTCTGCTGCTCATCGAACAATCCCTTGCCCATGAGCATCGTCGCATGGGCGACAGGCGTTTTCGCCACCCACTCCCGGAGCGTCTTCTGCAGGCCATAACGTTGCGCCAGGAAGTCCGCCAGCAGGGAAATGCGTCGGCTGCCCCGCAGCAGGCGGCTGGCATGTTCGCAGAACCCGGCAAGCTGGTTTTCATCCGCCGGAGCGGGCTCCACCAGCAAGCGCTGGGCTGGGGCAATCGCTGCCGCTCTGGCGACATCGGCTGGCAGCATCAAATAGCCGGGGCGATGATGCGTCAACATATCGCGCAGCACACGGTCGATTTCATGGCAGGCGTTGCCGGCGGTCAGCAGCGCCTGGCTACAGGTGATCTGCTCGCTCATGCGGGCGAAATGGCGAAAATCGCCATCGCCGAGGGTATGGTGCAGCAGTTCGCCGCGCTGCTGGGCGCCGGTAGAGGGCGCACCGACAATATGCAATACCGGAATATGTTCCGCATAGCTACCCGCAATGCCGTTCAGCGCGCTCAATTCGCCGACGCCGTAGGTGGTCAGCAGCGCACCGGCCCCTTTGATGCGCGCATAGCCGTCAGCGGCATATGCCGCATTCAGCTCGTTGGCGCAGCCGACCCACCCCAAGGCGCTGTGCGCGATGACGCGATCGAGAAACTGTAAGTTGTAATCTCCCGGCACGCCGAACAAGCGGTCAATACCGCAGTCGACAAGGCGATCCAGCAGATAATCCCCAATAGTGTAGGTCGGTTGCATATCCATTATCCTCATTTTGGTGCAGGTGTAATTTGAGTATTGAATAAGCGATCCGCCTGTCCAGATGGGAGGTGATAATGGCAGTGTAAAGCAATAATTACGCAGAAAAAGCAGTGTACTCCACGCAGAACATTGTTTAGTGTAAACGTATACACAACCTGTTTTGTCGGCGGAGGAAGAATGGTTTACCAGGCAAGCACCACGCGATATCAAACGATGGAGTACCGTCGCTGCGGCCGCAGCGGTCTGCAGCTACCGGCCATTTCCCTTGGCCTGTGGCATAACTTTGGCGATGAAACGCGAGTGGAAACTAGCCGGCAGATGCTCCTGCACGCTTTTGATCTCGGTATAACCCATTTCGATTTGGCCAACAACTATGGGCCGCCGCCGGGCTCGGCGGAAAGCAACTTTGGCCGCATCCTGAAAGAGTCGCTCCTGCCTTATCGCGATGAGTTAATCATCTCCACTAAAGCAGGTTACACGATGTGGGACGGCCCTTACGGCGACTGGGGATCGCGAAAATATCTGGTAGCCAGTCTTAACCAGAGCCTTAAACGCATGGGGCTGGAATACGTCGATATTTTTTACCATCACCGGCCTGATCCACAGACGCCGCTGATGGAAACGATGCGTGCGCTCGATCATCTGGTTCGTCAGGGTAAAGCGCTATATGTCGGGATCTCCAACTATCCTCTGGCCCAGGCGCGGGAGGCGGTGAAGATCCTTAACGACCTCGGCACCCCCTGCATCATCCACCAGCCTCGCTACTCGATGTTCGAACGCGGCGTGGAAGAAGGACTGCTGGATTTTCTGCAGACGGAAGGGATTGGAAGCATAGCGTTTTCACCGCTGGCCGGTGGGCAACTTACCGACCGCTATCTCAACGGCATTCCGGCCGACTCGCGCGCCGCCAGCAGCAGTCGTTTTCTGCAGCCGGAACAACTGACTCCTGCCCGATTAGAAAAAATTCGTCAGCTTAACAGGCAGGCGGAAGCGCGTGGGCAGAAGCTGTCGCAGATGGCGCTGGCCTGGGTGTTGCGCGAAGAGAAAGTCACCTCGGTGCTGATCGGCGCCAGCAAAACCGCGCAACTGGATGATGCCGTCGGCATGCTGCAGAATCGCCATTTCACCACCGAGGAGTGCGCGGCCATCGACGCCATCCTTGCGCTGTAAAGCAAATGTTACTTTAGCAAAAAGTGCTCTTTCCTGCGCTTTCGGAGTTCGTCCGATGCGGTGGGTCTTTACCGGCCCGTAATATCAGGTTAACAGGCCGCTTACGGCCCCGATCGTGAAGGAGAAGAGTATGTTCAGGTCACTGATTCTGGCAGCAGTACTGCTGGCCGCAGGGCCACTGGTCGCTAACGCTGGTGAAATCACCCTGCTGCCGTCGGTAAAATTACAAATAGGCGATCGTGACAATTACGGTAACTACTGGGACGGTGGCAGCTGGCGCGACCGTGATTACTGGCGTCGTCACTATGAATGGCGTGATAACCGTTGGCATCGTCATGACAACGGCTGGCACAAAGGCTGGTACAAAGGCAGAGATAAAGCCTGGGAGCGCGGCTATCGTGCTGGCTGGAACGACCGCGATGACCACCGCGGCGGCTGGGGACGCGGCCCGGGTGGGCGCGGTCACGGTCATGGACATGGCCATCACTAACAAACGAAAAGGGGAGCCCATCGGCTCCCCTTTACTTTATTCAGCATCAGGAATCAATTAATCCACCCCGAGCAGCGACCCCACTATTAACCAGCCGTTCAGGCTCACCACAATAGCGACTATCGCCCAGCCGATGCCTCTCACCCAACGGGTATTCACCAGGTCCCCCATCAGCTTCGCATTGCTGGTAAATATCAGCAGCGGCACCAGGGCAAGCGCAATGCCAAAGCTGAGCAACACCTGACTCATTACCAGGATGCGCGTAGGATCCAGCCCCAGCAGAATGACGACAAACGACGGCAGCATGGTGATCGCCCGGCGAAACCACAGCGGAATATGAAAGCGGATAAACCCCTGCATAACGACCTGACCTGCCAGAGTGCCCACCACGGTCGACGATAAACCGGCGGCAATCAGGCTGAGGCCAAAGATGGTCGCCGCCGCGTGGCTCAGCAGCGGCTCCAGCGTCATGTAGGCCTGATCGAGATCGGCGACGCCGGTATGGCCATTAAAGTGGAATGCCGCCGCAGCGGTCGCCATCATCGCCAGATTGACGAACCCGGCAATGGTCATGGCGATCGCCACATCCCAGCGGGTCGCGTTATAGCGTTCTTTTCGCGTTCCGCCATGCAGATGCTGAGTCAGCGATGAGTGTAAGTAAATGACGTGCGGCATGATTGTCGCCCCCAGTACCCCGGCGGCTAAGAATACCGCCTCCCCGTTGGGCAGCGTGGGGATCACCAGCCCTTTCGTCAGAGGAGCCAGCGCGGGCTGGGAAAAGATCAACTCCACGACATAGGCCACGGCGACAAACAGCAACAATCCACCGATCACCTTCTCCAGTGGTTTTTGCCCGCGCCGCTGCAGCATCAGGATCAGAAAAGTCGCCACCCCGGTCAGCACCGCCCCCTGCAGAAGCGACACGCCGAGCACCAGCTTAAAGCCAATCGCGGCGCCGATAAATTCAGCCAGATCGGTGGCCATAGCGATAATTTCCGCCTGTACCCAGTAAAACCAGACAACAGGACGCGGGTAATGGTCGCGGATCTGCTCGGCCAGGTTTTTGCCGGTGGCAATGCCCAGTTTGGCAGAAAGCACCTGGATCAGCATCGCCATCAGGTTAGCCCACACCACAACCCACAGCAGCTGGTAGCCAAAGCTGGCGCCGGCCTGAATGTTAGTGGCGAAATTACCCGGATCGATATAGCCAATGGCAGCGACGAAAGCCGGGCCCATTAAGGCGAGCTTCACCTTGCGCGCGGCGCGACTACTGCTATTCTCAACGCGACTGCTAGTCATCTTCTGCCTCTGGAAATATAGCCTTTGCTATGTTTTATGCTATCAAAATGCGAATGATTATCAAGTTCATTTAGAATGGAGATAATGATTGCTGTGATAGAAGGGAACAATAGCTGGCCGGAAATGAAATACGGGCGTCAGAAAACGAGATCCAGCCCGCTATTAAGAGTAGTACAAGAATGCAACTTTTAAAACCTTTACGTAACATAACAAAAGTGGATGTTGGATCACTATTTTTGCCATTGGTCACAGTTCCTTGCAATAGTGTGCAATTGATCTCGTTTTCTTTAAAGCCGTTGCATAGAATGTGCACGGAAATTTAACCTGCCTCATATTTGGAGCAACTATGGACCGCGTCTTGCATTTTGTCCTCGCGATCGTTGTGGTGGCTATACTGGCCCTGTTGGTCAGCCATGACCGCCAAAAGATCCGTATTCGTTATGTTGTTCAACTGCTTGTCATTGAAGTCCTGCTGGCCTGGTTCTTCCTCAACTCCGATATTGGTCTGGGTTTTGTGAAAGGATTTTCCGAGATGTTTGAAAAACTCCTCGGGTTTGCCAACGAAGGGACAAACTTCGTGTTCGGCGGCATGAACGATAAAGGCCTGGCCTTCTTCTTCCTCAAAGTTTTGTGCCCTATCGTCTTCATTTCGGCTTTGATCGGCATTTTGCAGCATATTCGTATCCTGCCGATTGTCATTCGCGCGATCGGTACCGTCCTGTCGAAAGTTAACGGCATGGGCAAGCTGGAGTCCTTCAACGCCGTGAGCTCGTTGATCCTCGGCCAGTCGGAAAACTTTATCGCGTATAAAGATATTCTCGGCAAAATGTCGCGCAACCGCATGTACACCATGGCGGCGACGGCGATGTCCACCGTGTCCATGTCCATCGTAGGCGCTTACATGACCATGCTGCAGCCAAAGTATGTCGTTGCGGCGCTGGTGCTCAACATGTTCAGCACCTTTATCGTTCTGTCATTAATTAACCCTTACCGCGTGGAAGAGAGCGAAGAAAATCTGCAGATGTCGAATCTGCACGAAGGTCAGAGCTTCTTCGAGATGCTGGGCGAGTATATTCTGGCAGGTTTTAAAGTCGCGATTATCGTGGCGGCGATGTTGATCGGCTTCATCGCGCTGATCTCGGCGCTGAATGCCCTGTTCGCCACCGTGACCGGTTGGTTTGGCTATAGCATTTCCTTCCAGGGTATCCTCGGCTATATCTTCTACCCGGTCGCCTGGGTGATGGGTGTGCCGGCAAGCGAAGCGCTGCAGGTGGGCAGTATTATGGCTACCAAACTGGTCTCCAATGAATTCGTCGCCATGATGGATCTGCAGAAAATTGCCTCGACGCTCTCCCCGCGCGCGGAAGGCATTATCTCTATCTTCCTGGTCTCCTTCGCCAACTTCTCATCTATCGGTATTATTGCCGGGGCGATCAAAGGTCTGAACGAAGAACAGGGCAACGTAGTTTCTCGCTTCGGTCTGAAGCTGGTGTACGGCTCCACGCTGGTTAGCGTGTTGTCCGCCTCGATTGCGGCGCTGGTTCTGTAACAGACGTCAGTCATCTGAGCCGGGCAATGCCCGGCTTTTTTTTGCCCGTCATTCACCCAGCGGCTGTGGTTTACCGATCAGATAACCCTGCAGATAATTCACGCCCAGCTCCAGCAAGCGCGCTTTTTGCGGTTCGCTTTCGACATATTCCGCCACCACGCTCATCTGTTTCGCCCGCGCCATCTCGACAATCGATTTCACCATGATGGCGTCCAGCGGGTCCGTGAGGATGTCGCGGACGAAGCAGCCGTCAATCTTAATGATATCGGCCTGTAGATGTTTCAGACGTTCATAGTTCGCATAGCCGGTGCCAAAGTCATCAATAGCGATGGCGCAGCCAAACGCGCGCAACGCTTCAAGATTTTGCCGACTGGTGTCCGCATTAGAGAAGGCCTGCTCTTCGGTCACCTCAATAGTTATAAGTTCTGGCGAGACGCTATAGCGTTGAAACAGCGCGATAATCTGCCCTGCGCTGTTCTTTTGCATCAGAGTTGCAGGCAGCAGGTTGACCGAGAATCGCTGGCCGGGATGCTTATGGAGCATACTGAACAAGGTCTCCAGCACCAGCATGTCAAAACGTTGGCTGAGGTTAAACTGCACAATCAGCGGAATGAATCGGTCGGGCATAATGACGCTATCGCCACAGCGCATGCGCGTGAGGATCTCATGATAACCCTCCCCCTCCGGATTCTGAATCGGTTGCGCATAGAGCATCAGCGCGCGATCTTTGAGCACTTGCTTGACGCGCATTAGGAGGCGCACCTGCTCGGTAGTTTGATCCACCACCAGATCCTGCTCCTCGTCCAGCGCCAGCACCCGACGTTCACTGCCCGCCTGTTCGGAAAGCCAGCTTAGCTGGCCCAGCATCTGGTAAAGTCCCTCACCCTGGCCGTCATCGCGGCCCCAGGCCGCGCCAAACTCCAAATCCAGCGGCTGATTGTGCCAGCTGAACTTTTTGTGGTTGAGGACCGCGACCATATGGTTCAAGCGGGACGACGGCTCCGGTCCATCAAGCACGAGGATCAGTTCGCTGCCCGGTACCTGGAAGACTTTATCCGCCGCTCCCAGCAGCGGTTGCAGCGCCCGAATAATCTGCCGTTTACAGTCCACCCCCATCATCAGACCATAATGCCGACTGAGAAAGTCGAGATTATCAATACGCAGGCTGCAGATAGCCTGCTGAGGACAGCTCTGTAAATGGCTCTCCAGCGCGCGCAGGTTAGGCAAGCCGGTCAGCGGATCCTCTTCCGCCTGGCTACGCCAGCGGCGTTTGTTGCGGTCGCTGCGGGCATAGATGTCGGCCATATAAAACAAACAGATAGTAAAGGAGATCAGAACCGACAGCACAAAGGAGAGTGAATACTCGCTTTGCACCCCCTGGAGAAAGTTTTTGTTATATACCACCAGCAAAAAGGCCGAGACAGACCATGAAATACGCAATAGCGCATGGCCTATTCGACTGATACCGATAAAGTAGACAATAAAAATAACCGGAACTAAATAACCGGCAATAAATTCAGACTGATACGGCGCACACAATAGCGTTAATATCACCGCCAACGCGATAAACCAATATAGGGTAAAGGAGCGATATTGCGGTGCCAGCCACGGTAAACATTCCTGCTGCCAGAAACGTCGGGCGTAGCGCGGACTGATAATCATCCGCATTGGATAATAAAGAAACGTCGTAAAAATTAATGCCGCACTGATTAAACTTTGGATATCTATTACAGTATAAATCAACGGCATACTACCAAAGTAACTGGTAATAGCTAATGGAAACGCAAAATATTGTCCGGCGAGATACATGGTGATTTTCAGGAGCACCGGCGCGAAGAAGCCGCCCCAGAAGATCCGCACCCCCATATGTTTTGCCGTTGGACCGCAGCGCCAGCGCTTCCCCACCAACAGTCGCAGAATAGCGCAGGAGACAAACACGGCGAACAGTTGACAAAAAAGTAAGATAAACGCCTGCGGCAGCGTTAATTTAATGAGAAAACTATTGGTGATGGCAAACGCGAGAATTAATGGCGCAATTGCATAGCGGCCAAAGATAAAAATAACAGAAAACATCACGCTGATTGGCAGCCAGGCAATATAAATAAGGTTGCCGTCAATTATCGTTTGCGGTGAAATAAAACGAGCCAGCGGAATAGCGACTAAACAAATGATAAAGGCCAATAGAGTTTTTTTGATATTAATGTTAATTTTATCAAGCATTATTGTTAATTAAAACTCCAGAAACCTCATCACGTTTAATGGGGGAAATGTTATGTTGCTTATTTAGGGCAGGCAAGGCGAATTATCAGGAAAAAGTCTGAAATTACTTTCGATTTTAATTGCTGGAGATTAACTGACTTAAGCAGAAAATGCTTTACATGAAAATAGATAAAAACAAAAACCCCCGCCGAAGCGAGGGTTCTGAATTTTGGTGGAGCTAAGCGGGATCGAACCGCTGACCTCTTGCATGCCATGCAAGCGCTCTCCCAGCTGAGCTATAGCCCCACAGGACCTCTTTACGAACCAAATCCGCTGGGTGCAGAATTTGGTGGAGCTAAGCGGGATCGAACCGCTGACCTCTTGCATGCCATGCAAGCGCTCTCCCAGCTGAGCTATAGCCCCGTAACGTAAAGCGTGTCGTGTTGACGGGCGGCATAATATGAATTCCTCGCTCAGGTGTCAACGGCAAAATTATCCTTCCCGATTCAATCGCTGAAAAAGCAGGCAACTTGCTGACATTGCGAGCCTTATCGCAGTCAGAAGTTAAACAGGTCACCTTTTCACGTAAAAGGATGCTATAACATGGGCAGCTAATTCCCATACATTTACTCAGGAAATAGTATGCTCAAGGAACGAATGACACCTGAAGAAATTGCCCATCTAACCGGCTACAGTCGGCAAACTATCAATAAGTGGGTGCGGAAAGAAGGCTGGCAAACCTCTCCGCGACCTGGCGTCCAGGGCGGCAAAGCGCGCCTGGTCCATGTCAATGAGCAAGTCAGGGAGTTTATCCGCAGCGCCCAGCGCGTGGCGGAGACGCCCGGCATCTATTCTCCCCATGATAGCGATCTGGAATCGCTGCTGCTGACCCTCAGTAAAGAACTCACCCCCAGCGAGCAGAAGCAGCTTATGTCTTTGTTGCTGCGCGAGGGGATCACCGGGTTACTGCTTCGGTTAGGGATCCGCGATCGGTAAACCATGATGAAACTGAAAGATAAAATGACGCCCGCAGAGCTTGCCGACTGCCTGGGGCTGGCCAGACAAACGATCAATCGCTGGGTTCGCGAGAAACAATGGCGCACCGAAGCAATACCCGGCGTTAAAGGGGGGCGAGCGCGACTGGTGGTTATCGACCAACCGGTACGCGAGTTTCTGACCAACATCCCTGCCAGACGCCATCTGCTTACCGACAATCATCTCGCGGAATCGCCAGGTGCATACCTGGTCAATGAGGCAGACGCGATCTGGCGGCAAATCACGGAAACCCTACAGCTGATGACTCCGGCAGAACAGCTGCAGCTCCGCGATCTGCTGGCCCGGGAAGGGATTAGCGGTTTTCTTGCCCGCCTCGGCATCGCCAGTCCGGAATAACAGACAAAAAAAACGGCAGGGTAACCTGCCGTTGTTTCAGCTGCGTCGCCGTCAGGACGCCTGGCCTTCGCGTTCAGCGATAAAAGCCAGCGCTTTATTGATACGATCTACGCTACGGGATTTACCGATAGCATGGACAGTAACGTCTAGCGCAGGAGATTGCCCTGCCCCGGTAACCGCCACGCGCAGCGGCATACCGACTTTACCCATCCCCACCTCCAGCTCATCAGCAGTTGCCTGAATCGCGTGATGGACGTTTTCCGCCGTCCAGTCGCTAATCGCCGCCAGCTTATCGCGAACCACTTCCAGCGGCTGACGCGCCACTGGACGCAGATGTTTTTTCGCGGCGTCGGCATCGAATTCAGCGAACTCTTCATAGAAGTAGCGGCAGCTCTGGGCCATCTCTTTCAGCGTCTTGCAACGCTCGCCCAGCAGTTTCACCAGCTCAGCCAGCTGCGGGCCGTTGCGAGTGTCGATATTTTCCTGCTCGATATGCCACTGCAGATGCGTTGCCACATACTCCGCCGGCAGGGTATTGATATAGTGATGGTTTAACCACAGCAGTTTATCGGTGTTAAAGGCACTGGCGGATTTGCTCACCGCGCCCAGCGAGAAGAACTCAATCATCTCTTCGCGAGTGAAAATCTCCTGATCGCCATGAGACCAGCCCAGGCGCACCAGATAGTTGAGTAGCGCTTCCGGCAGGTAGCCGTCGTCGCGATACTGCATCACGCTCACTGCGCCGTGGCGCTTGGAAAGTTTTTTACCGTCATCGCCGTTGATCATCGACACGTGCGCATAAACCGGCACCGGCGCATTCAGCGCTTTGAGGATGTTGATCTGGCGCGGCGTGTTGTTGATATGATCTTCGCCGCGGATCACGTGAGTGATCGCCATATCCCAGTCATCTACCACCACGCAGAAGTTATAGGTCGGGGAACCATCGGTACGGCGAATGATCAGATCGTCCAGTTCCTGGTTGCTGAACTCGATAGGTCCGCGGATCTGATCGTCAAAAATAACCGAACCTTCCTGCGGGTTGGCGAAACGCACGACGCACGGCTCATCATCAGCATGGTGCTCGTGGCTATGGCGGCAGCGGCCATCGTAACGCGGCTTCTCACCCTTCGCCATCTGCTCTTCGCGCAGCGCTTCCAGACGTTCTTTCGAGCAATAGCATTTGTAAGCGGTACCGGCTTCCAGCATCTCATCGATTACGTTGTTATAACGATCGAAACGTTTGGTCTGGAAATAGGGGCCTTCGTCCCATTGCAGATTCAGCCAGTTCATGCCATCCATGATGGCTTCAATTGCTTCCGGGGTGGAGCGTTCGAGATCGGTGTCTTCAATACGCAGCACAAACTCACCGCCGTGGTTACGGGCAAAAAGCCAGGAATAGAGAGCAGTACGCGCACCGCCAACGTGCAGATAGCCGGTTGGGCTTGGCGCGAAGCGAGTTTTGATTTTCATGAATTGGCCTTACG
>OIES01000246.1_pt1 | contig 28345 bp, 25 predicted proteins | sample 1581811 | NCBI WGS metagenome assembly OIES01 (sample SAMN03281021, study PRJEB24777) | human gut metagenome | isolation source: fecal sample PR177 from 1 month old male Malay infant, vaginal delivered... | reverse complement strand
GCAGAGGGGTGCCGAGGAAGAGATCATGCAGATGCATCCTGAATGGGGCGTTAGTTCAGTTGGAAACATCGTTGCCGTTCAGTCAATGGGGATCAGGTCAGCTTCCTGCACGCCCCACCAATATAAAAGTGGGTTCCTGAAAAGAATAAAGCAGTAAACCCATATGGGTCGTTAGCTCAGTTGGTAGAGCAGTTGACTTTTAATCAATTGGTCGCAGGTTCGAATCCTGCACGACCCACCAGTGTAAAAAGGCGCCCTAAAGGCGCCTTTTTGCTATGCGCAGAAATTAACGATTCGAACCTGCAGCAGGTTCGGGTCTCACGCAGTGAGACAACGGAGCCGCTGGCGGCGACGGCCCGAAGGGCGAGGCGAAGCCGAGTCATCCTGCACGACCCACCAGTGTAAAAGAGGGCGCTGGCGGCGCCTTTTTGCTATGCGCAGAATGTAACGTTCGAACCTGTGTCACGCCTGATGGCGCTTCGCTTATCAGGCCTACAATGATTGATCTGGTCAATGACTACGCCTTTGTAGGCCGGATAAGACGTCAGTCGCCATCCGGCATGAACAAGCGCAATTGTTGTGACTTTTATCGCCTTATCCGCTATCTTGTTTAGCATATAAAACAAATATAACCGATCTCAGCGTGCATCACGCTTTAAGTCGGTTATTTCGTTAAGCCAGTAAAACGAGAAAGCATAATGAGCGTGATGTTTGACCCCGAAGCCGCAATCTATCCATTTCCGCCGAAGCCTGTACCGTTGAGCGCGGATGAAAAAACGTTCTACCGCGAAAAAATCAAGCGACTTCTGAAAGAGCGCGATGCGGTGATGGTTGCCCACTATTACACCGACCCGGAAATTCAGCAACTGGCGGAAGAAACCGGTGGGTGCATTTCTGACTCACTGGAAATGGCCCGCTTTGGCGCAAATCATTCCGCCTCTACACTGCTGGTGGCAGGGGTACGCTTTATGGGGGAAACAGCCAAAATTCTCAGCCCGGAAAAAACCATTTTAATGCCGACCTTAGCGGCTGAATGTTCGTTAGATCTCGGCTGTCCGATTGAGGCATTCAGCGCGTTTTGCGATGCGCATCCTGACCGCACGGTTGTGGTTTACGCAAATACCTCTGCGGCAGTTAAAGCGCGAGCGGACTGGGTGGTAACCTCCAGTATCGCTGTGGAACTGATTGAGCATCTGGATAGTTTGGGTGAAAAAATCCTCTGGGCGCCGGATCGTCATCTCGGAAAGTATGTGCAAAAGCAGACGGGGGCGGATGTCCTTTGCTGGCAGGGGGCGTGCATCGTCCATGACGAGTTCAAAACACAGGCGCTAAGTCGCATGAAAGGTCTGTACCCGGACGCTGCGATCCTGGTACACCCGGAATCACCGCAGGCGATAGTGGATATGGCCGATGCTGTCGGCTCCACCAGTCAACTCATTAATGCTGCAAAAACGCTGCCGCATCAGCAGCTTATTGTTGCCACCGACCGGGGTATTTTCTATAAAATGCAGCAGGCGGTACCGGGGAAAGAGCTGCTGGAAGCGCCTACCGCCGGAGAAGGTGCCGCTTGCCGCAGCTGCGCGCACTGTCCGTGGATGGCAATGAACGGCCTCAAAGCAATTGCTGAGGGGCTGGAACAGGGTGGACAGGCCCATGAGATACATGTTGATGAAGCGCTGCGAGAAGGCGCATTAGTGCCGTTAAACCGGATGCTGGAATTTGCAGCTACACTACGTGCGTAGATAATCATACGCTCTGGGGGAAAAGATGGATTTTTTTAGCACGCAGAACATTCTGGTACATATTCCCATTGGTGCAGGGGGCTACGATCTGTCGTGGATTGAAGCGGTGGGCACCATCGCTGGATTGTTGTGCATTGGCCTGGCCAGCATGGAGAAGATAAGCAACTACGCTTTTGGCCTGATTAACGTCACGCTGTTTGCAATCATCTTTTTCCAGATTCAGCTCTACGCCAGCCTGCTGTTGCAGCTTTTTTTCTTTGCCGCCAACATCTACGGCTGGTATGCCTGGTCGCGGCAAACGTCGCAAAACGAAGCTGAACTGAAAATTCGCTGGTTGCCCTTACCCAAGGCACTGGGCTGGCTGGCGGGTTGTGTCGTGGCGATTGGCCTGATGACGGTGTATATCGATCCGGTGTTTGCGTTTCTGACGCGTATCGCGGTCACGATCATGCAGACGCTGGGGCTTCAGGTTGCCATACCTGAACTGCAGCCTGACGCGTTCCCGTTCTGGGATTCGTGCATGATGGTGCTGTCGATTGTCGCGATGATCCTGATGACGCGAAAATATGTGGAGAACTGGCTGCTGTGGGTGGTGATTAACGTAATCAGCGTGGTGATCTTTGCGCTACAGGGTGTTTATGCAATGTCACTGGAATATCTGATCCTGACTTTCATTGCCCTCAATGGCAGCCGGATGTGGATAAACAGCGCGCGCGAACGAGGTTCACACGCGCTATCCCATTAATGGTGATGATGGGTATGACCGGACACCTTCTGATTCAGATGGCAGTCCGGTCCGTGGCAGGGTTGATATTCCATCTGAATAGTGGCGTGTTCAATCTGGTAATGATCAATGAGAAAGTGCTGGATGTGCTCCAGTAGCGCATCGTGATCATGCGGTGGAATCACCTGCACATGCAGGGTCATGACCGGTTTTTCACCCACCATCCAGACATGCACGTGATGCACATTACGCACTTCAGGAATTTCCCGGCTGAGATGCCGCTGCAGTGCGGCGATATCCAGTGAAACCGGAGCACCTTCCAGTAATTCATTCACGCTGTCTTTCAATAAGCGCCACGCGCTGCGCAGTACCAGCAGTGAAACCAGTATCGAAAGAATTGGATCGGCCGGGGTCCAGCCAGTCCAGAGAATGATCAATGCGGCGAGAATAGCCCCGACGGAACCTAATAAATCCCCCATTACATGCAGGGCCGCCGCCCTGACGTTCAGGTTTTTCTCTTCGCTACCACGATGCAAAACCCAGAAAGCGACGATATTCGCCAGTAAACCGGCGACGGCGACGGTCATCATCAGTCCGCCAGCCACCGGACGGGGCGTATAGAAGCGCTCAATTGCCTCCCAGACGATTAAAATCGTAATCACGACCAATGCAATAGCATTGACGAAGGCGGCCAGTGTGGTGAGTCTCAGCCAGCCAAACGTGTGCCGGACCGTCGGAGGACGACGAGCAAACTGAACGGCCAGTAATGCGAACAATAGCGCTGCGGCGTCAGTCAACATATGTCCGGCATCGGCCAGCAATGCCAGAGAGCCGGATAAGAGCCCGCCGACCACCTCCAGTAACATGAAACCCGCTGTAATACAAAACGCAAAGAGCAGGCGTCGGGCATTGTTATCTTCTGGCAGTTGAGGGGTAGAGTGAGAGTGTGCGTGCACCATAATGTCATCCCTTAGTTATTCTCATCTTAACTGTATGACATCATACCGTTTTTGGGGTAATAAATTAAAAAGGAGAGCCTCGGCTCTCCCATAATCAGCCATCATTTCATTTTACTGAGTGGTGCCATCGGTTTTGGTATCAACGTCGTTATTAATGCCGTTACCGGTTTCCACTTTTTTGTTCACGTCCGGACAGCGGCCATCTTTACACATGGTGTTTTTATGCACCTCATCTTTGCTCATGTCATCGTGATTCATTGATGAGCCATCCGGATGCAGCATGGTGCCGCCTGAATTAATATTGCTGTTGTCGACATTATTCGGTGCCACATTTTCTTTCGCGTCCGGCGCGACTTGTCCGGCGTCTGCGGCGGCATTCGCCTGACCATTATTAGCCTCGGTGCTGGATTCGGCTGCCAGCGCTGCGCCGCTGGCAAGGCTGAGTGTGGCGGTCAGAAAAAGTGAAGCCAGATTTGTCATTTTCATAAAATGCTCCTGTTATGGTTGAGATGTCGGATAACGTCTTCCAACAGTGCATATGCCAGTCAAAGGGCCAGGCAATGGTTAAAGATCTCAGATGGGCGCATTTACCCAGTAGAGAATCTTGAAAAAATTCGTAAACAGGGTAGTTACAGTTAAAAATTGTAGGTTAGATCTCGTTTTTCGCTACATTCTGGCGTTTTTTGCCCGAATTCCAGGATTAATCCGTTCGAAGTGTAAAAGCCCGTTTACACTTTTAAATTGAAGAGATAGATTGAAGGGATTGCATTCATTTATATAAGTATGGCAACGCTGGAATAAACATGAATTATCAGAACGACGATTTACGTATTAAAGAGATCAACGAGTTATTACCTCCTGTCGCATTGCTGGAAAAATTCCCCGCTACAGAAAATGCCGCTAACACCGTCGCACATGCGCGTAAAGCGATTCATAAAATTTTAAAAGGGAGTGACGATCGCCTGCTGGTGGTGATTGGTCCATGCTCAATCCATGATCCTGTTGCCGCTAAAGAGTACGCGGGTCGTTTGCTGGCGCTGCGTGAAGAGTTAAAAGGCGAGCTGGAAATCGTCATGCGCGTCTACTTTGAAAAACCGCGCACCACCGTTGGCTGGAAAGGGCTTATCAACGATCCGCACATGGATAACAGCTTCCAGATTAATGATGGTCTGCGTATTGCGCGCAAACTGTTGCTGGAGATCAACGACAGCGGATTGCCGACTGCTGGTGAATTCCTCGATATGATCACCCCGCAGTATCTGGCGGATCTGATGAGCTGGGGCGCGATTGGCGCACGCACTACCGAATCTCAGGTTCACCGTGAGCTGGCATCCGGTCTCTCCTGTCCGGTCGGTTTTAAAAACGGGACAGACGGCACTATCAAAGTGGCGATTGACGCTATCAACGCTGCCGGTGCGGCGCACTGTTTCCTGTCAGTGACAAAATGGGGCCACTCAGCCATTGTGAACACCAGCGGTAACGGCGACTGCCATATCATCCTGCGCGGCGGCAAAGAGCCGAATTACAGCGCCGCACACGTCGCGGCGGTGAAAGAAGGCCTGGCAAAAGCGGGTTTGCCTGCGCAAATCATGATTGATTTCAGCCACGCCAACTCCTGTAAGCAGTTTAAAAAGCAGATGGACGTCGGGGCTGACGTATGCCAGCAAATTGCTAACGGCGAGACTGCGATCATGGGCGTAATGATTGAAAGTCATCTGGTCGAAGGCAATCAAAACCCGGACAGCGGTGAACCGCTGGTTTACGGTAAAAGCATCACCGATGCCTGCATTAACTGGGAAGACACTGACGTTATCCTCCGCCAGCTTGCGGCTGCGGTAAAAAGCCGCCGCGGATAATCCGGGCAAACAAAAAGGCCGACTCATTGAGTCGGCCTTTTTACATCAGAACAGAAAACTTATTTCGCTTTACCCTGGTTGGCGACGGCAGCCGCTTTCGCGGCGATCTCGTCAGCATTACCCAGATAGTAGCGTTTGATTGGCTTGAAGTTTTCGTCGAACTCATACACCAGCGGTACGCCGGTCGGGATGTTCAGTTCGAGGATCTCATCTTCGCTCAGGTTTTCGAGATATTTCACCAGCGCACGCAGGGAGTTACCGTGCGCCGCGATGATCACGCGCTCACCGCTCTTCATACGCGGCAGAATGGTCTCGTTCCAGTAAGGAATGACGCGATCGATGGTTAGCGCAAGGCTTTCGGTCAGCGGCAGCTCTTTTTCGGTCAGTTTGGCATAGCGCGGATCGTGGCCCGGATAGCGCTCATCATCTTTCGTCAGCTCAGGCGGAGTGACTGCGAAACCACGACGCCACTGTTTCACCTGCTCGTCACCGTATTTCTCTGCGGTTTCCGCTTTGTTCAGACCCTGCAACGCACCGTAGTGACGTTCGTTCAGCTTCCAGGATTTCTCAACCGGCAGCCAGGCCTGATCCAGTTCATCGAGAACGTTCCACAGCGTGTGGATGGCACGTTTCAGCACGGAAGTATAAGCAAAATCAAAGCTATAGCCTTCCGCTTTCAGCAGCTTGCCTGCCGCTTTCGCTTCGCCTACGCCTTTCTCGGACAGGTCAACGTCGTACCAACCGGTGAAGCGGTTTTCATTATTCCACTGGCTTTCGCCATGGCGTACCAGAACCAGCTTAGTTACAGCCATACTCTCACTCCTCAAACTTTATCGAATGATAATAATTCTCATTATATTGCTGTGACAGGTCAGCAGCAATGCTTACGCATAACCATAGCGAAAATAGCGCGGCAGTGTAAGGTTCTTGTGAACTATGGGTTGCAATTTTGTCTTTGAGTGGTGGGGATTTGAGCAAAACAGATTCTGTAGGCCCGATAAGCTTGTGCCATCGGGCATGTTCCCTGTCACGTTAAACAGGAATAAAGCGATATTCCGTCACGCTGGCATACTCTTCGCCCGGCTGCAGAATGCAGTCTGGTTGCGGCCACTCCGGATGATTCGGGCTGTCTGGCAGGAATTCGCTTTCTAACGCCAGTCCCTGATAGTCGCTGTACACCTCAGGCCCGCGTGAAGGCGTGCCGCCGAGAAAGTTGCCGGAATAAAATTGTAGCGCCGGGGCAGAGGTGTAGACCTCCATGTGCAATTTTTCATCCGCAGACCACAGCAGCGCAACGGGCTTTTTGCTGTCGCCCTTTGCCTGTAACAGGAAAGCGTGATCGTAGCCCTTCACTTTACGCTGATCGTCATCGCTCAGAAACTCACTGGCGATCACTTTCGTGTGGCGGAAATCAAATGACGTTCCGGCGACAGATTTCAGACCCGCGCGCGGGATCCCGCCTTCATCAACCGGCAGATACTCATCAGCGAGGATTTGCAGCTTATGTTGACGTACATCGGTCTGATCGCCATCCAGATTAAAGTAGACGTGGTTGGTCAGATTCACCGGACACGGCTTATCAACCGTTGCGCGATAAGTAATCGAAATGCGATTGTCATCGGTCAGACGGTATTGCGCCGTGGCACCGAGGTTGCCCGGAAAACCTTGATCGCCATCGTCTGAGGTCAGGGCAAACAGCACCTGACGCTCATTCTGATTTACTATTTGCCAGCGACGCTTATCAAATCCATTCGGACCGCCGTGCAACTGGTTGACGCCCTGGCTCGGGTGCAGAGTGACCGTTTCACCGTTAAAGGTATAACGGCTGTCGGCGATCCGGTTAGCATAGCGACCAATGGACGCGCCAAGAAATGCGGCCTGATCCTGGTAATGCTCAGGACTGGCGCAGCCCAGCAGCGCTTCGCGAACACTGCCGTCAGAAAGCGGAATGCGAGCCGAGAGTAACGTAGCACCCCAGTCCATCAGCGTGACCACCATCCCTGCGCTGTTGCGCAGGGTTAACAGGCGGTACGGCTGACCATCGGGTGCCAGTGCGGGTGTTTCATTCAGCACTGTCCTGCTCCTTGTGATGGTTTGCACACATAGAATGTCTCTTTGATACCGGTTTTAGCTTCGTACTGTTCAGCTACAGCTTGCTGAACGGCAGGAACCAGATCTTCAGGGATTAATGCCACGACGCAGCCGCCAAATCCACCACCGGTCATGCGTACGCCGCCTTTATCACCAATGGTCTCCTTGACGATATCAACCAGCGTATCAATTTGCGGCACAGTGATTTCGAAGTCATCGCGCATTGAAGCATGCGATTCCGCCATCAGTTTACCCATTTGCTGCAAATCGCCTTTTTCCAGCGCGCCGGCGGCTTCAACAGTACGCGCATTCTCAGTTAACACGTGACGGACGCGTTTGGCAACCAGCGGGTCAAGCTCGTGCGCGACGGCGTTGAATTCATCCAGTGTGACATCACGCAATGCCGGTTGCTGGAAGAAGCGAGCGCCGGTTTCGCACTGCTGACGACGTGTGTTGTATTCACTGCCAACCAGCGTGCGCTTAAAGTTACTGTTGATAATCACAATCGCGACACCCTCTGGCATCGAGACCGCTTTTGTGCCGAGCGTGCGGCAGTCAATCAGCAGGGCATGGTCTTTTTTCCCCAGTGCGGAGATAAGCTGATCCATAATTCCGCAGTTACAGCCGACAAACTGGTTTTCTGCTTCCTGGCCGTTAAGCGCAATCTGCGCGCCATCCAGCGGCAGATGATAAAGCTGCTGGAAGACCGTACCAACCGCCACTTCCAGTGAGGCGGAAGAGCTCAGGCCCGCGCCCTGGGGAACGTTGCCGCTAATCACTAAATCCGCGCCGCCAAAGCTGCCGTCGCGTTTTTGCAGATGTTTCACCACCCCGCGAACATAGTTCGCCCATTGCAGACTGTCGTGCGTCACAATGGGGGCATCCAGCGAAAACTCATCCGTCTCATTGGCATAATCGGCGGCGACCACGCGCACTTTTCGATCGTCGCGGGCAGCACAACTGATGACAGTTTGATAATCAATGGCGCAGGGCAGTACAAAGCCGTCATTGTAATCGGTGTGTTCACCGATGAGATTGACGCGTCCTGGCGCCTGGATAGTGTGGGTGGCAGGGTAGCCGAAAGTTTCAGCAAACAGAGATTGTGTTTTCTCTTTCAGACTCATTTTTATACTCCGGATTCGCGAAAATGGATGTCGCTGACCGCGCGCAGACGTTCTGCCGCTTGTTCCGCTGTCAGGTCACGCTGGGTCTCTGCCAGCATTTCGTAGCCGACCATAAATTTACGCACGGTGGCGGAGCGCAATAAAGGCGGATAAAAGTGCGCGTGTAGCTGCCAGTGTGAGTTTTCTTCCCCGTTAAACGGCGCGCCGTGCCAGCCCATTGAATACGGGAAGGAGCACTTGAACAGATTGTCGTAACGACTGGTCAGCTTTTTCAACGCCAGCGCCAGGTCTGCGCGCTGTGCGTCGGTCAAATCGGTAATACGCAGGACATGCGCTTTCGGCAGCAGTAACGTTTCGAACGGCCACGCCGCCCAGTAGGGGACAACGGCCAGCCAGTGTTCGGTTTCGACGACCGTACGGCTACCGTCTGCCTGTTCACGCTTCACGTAGTCGACCAGCATGGGCGAGCCCTGTTCCGCGAACCAGGCTTTTTGTAAACGATCTTCGCGTTCGGCTTCATTGGGTAAGAAACTGTTGGCCCAAATCTGGCCGTGGGGATGGGGATTAGAGCATCCCATCGCTGCGCCTTTGTTCTCAAAAACCTGTACCCAGGGATACGTTTTGCCGAGTTCCGCCGTCTGTTCTTGCCAGGTTCTGACAATTTCCGTCAGTGCCGTGACGCTCAGTTCTGGCAGGGTTTTACTGTGATCGGGGGAGAAGCAAATGACGCGACTGGTGCCCCGCGCGCTCTGGCAACGCATCAGCGGATCATGGCTGTCCGGCGCGTCCGGGGTATCGGTCATCAGCGCAGCAAAGTCGTTGGTGAAGACAAACGTTCCTTTGTAGTCCGGGTTTTTGTCGCCCGTTACGCGGGTATTCCCCGCACACAGGAAGCAGTCCGGATCGTGTGCGGGCAACGCTTCGTTAGACGGGGTTTCCTGCGCCCCCTGCCAGGGGCGCTTAGCACGATGCGGTGACACCAGAACCCATTGTCCGGTGAGCAGATTAAAACGGCGATGTGGATGATCGACCGGGTTAAATTGACTCATGATCTTTCCTTAATCCGGATATCCCTGTGGATGACGTGACTGCCAGTGCCAGGTGTCCTGCGCCATCTCATCAAGGGTGCGTGTGACGCGCCAGTTCAGTTCGCGGTCGGCTTTGCTGGCATCTGCCCAGTAGGCAGGCAGGTCGCCATCACGGCGAGGGGCGAAATGGTAATTCACCGGTTTGCCGCAGGCTTTGCTGAAGGCATTGACCACATCCAGCACGCTGCTACCGACACCTGCGCCGAGGTTATAAATATGGACGCCTTGTTTACCGGCCAGTTTCTCCATGGCAGCAACGTGGCCGTCAGCGAGATCCATCACGTGGATATAGTCGCGCACGCCGGTGCCGTCTTCAGTAGGATAATCATTGCCAAAAATAGCCAGAGAATCGCGACGCCCTACCGCAACCTGAGCGATGTATGGCATCAGATTGTTTGGAATGCCCTGGGGATCTTCACCCATGTCGCCTGAGGGATGTGCGCCGACCGGATTGAAGTAGCGCAGCAACGCGATGCTCCACTCCGGCTGGGCTTTTTGCAGGTCGGTGAGGATCTGTTCGACCATCAGTTTGCTTTTACCATAAGGGCTTTGCGGGGTGCCGGTCGGGAAGCTTTCAACATAAGGAATTTTCGGCTGGTCGCCATAGACCGTAGCAGAAGAACTGAAAATCATGTTTTTGACGTTGGCGGCGCGCATGGCGCTGATGAGTCGCAGCGTCCCGTTGACGTTGTTGTCATAGTATTCCAGCGGCTTTGCGACAGATTCGCCGACGGCTTTCAGTCCGGCAAAATGGATGACGGTGTCAATCGCGTGATCGTGCAGGATCTCGGTCATCAGCGCTTCGTTGCGGATATCCCCTTTGACAAACGTCGGATGCTTACCGCTCAGACGTTCGATAACGGGAAGTACACTGCGCTTGCTGTTACAGAGGTTATCAAGGATGACAACATCATGACCGTTTTTCAGTAACTGCACACAAGTATGGCTTCCTATGTAACCGCTACCACCGGTGACCAGAACTCTCATATTTCGCTCCGTTAAGCTTATGGTATGGAATAAACATAGCATAACAAAGATGCGAAAAGTGTGACATGGAATAAATTAGTGGAATCGTTTACACTCACGATTTTCCATAATTATACTCCAATAATTCGATTGTAAATCATAAACATCGACTATGGTTGCGCCTATTATCCGAAAAAAAAGGGCGCTTTCGCGCCCACGGATGAAAACTAACGCAGTCGGGTTTGCTGATAGGTATAGGTCTCGTGATGGGGAACAAATGCCAGGCGATGAGTAATGCAGGCCGGGGCGTCCTCAGCGTGATGGGAAACAAAGAGTAACTGGGTATCGCCTTCGCTTATCAGCACATCGACAAAACGGCGAATGAGCTGGCGATTCAGCGGGTCCAGCCCCTGCAAAGGTTCATCCAGAATCAGCAGCGTCGGGTGCTTCACCAGCGCACGGGCAATCAGCGCCAGCCGTTGTTGTCCCCAGGAGAGACTCTGAAACGGCGCGTCAGCGGTACGTTTATCGATCCCCAGAATATCCAGCCATTGCTGGGCGAGCTTTTGCTGGCGATCCGATACGGCCTGATAGATCCCGATGGAGTCGAAGTAGCCCGAGAGAATCACATTGCGCACCGTGGTGCTTACCCGATAGTCGAGATGCAGGCTACTGCTGACGTAACCAATGTGTTTTTTGATATCCCAGATGGTTTCTCCACTACCGCGACGGCGGCCAAACAATGTCAAATCGTTGCTGTAACCCTGTGGATGGTCGCCGGTTATCAGGCTGAGTAGCGTTGATTTACCTGCCCCGTTGGGGCCGACAATCTGCCAGTGTTCACCAGGATTCACCTGCCAGCTCAGATGATCGAGAATGGGGCGATCGTTATATGACACGACGCCGTCTTTGAGGATAATTCGTGGTGAATGGGCAGGCAGAAGGGGACGGGCGGCGGGTTCGTCCGGTTCGGGCAAGGTCACACCTGCCAGCCGTTCGCTGTGGGCCAGTTGCGCAATCAGTGCCTGCTGTAATAAACCGGTTTTCGCGCCGGTCTGCGTTAACGTGCAGTCGACCAGGACACCGGCATACCCGACAAACGGCGGAATTTCATCAAAACGGTTGAGCACCAGAACCAGGGTGATCCCGGACTGATGCAGCTTTTCAAGCAGTGTGGCCAGGTGCTGGCGGGAATCGACATCCAGTCCGTCAAAGGGTTCATCGAGAATCAGCAGATCCGGCTCAGACATCAGCGCCTGGCAGAGCAACGTTTTGCGCGTTTCGCCGGTCGAAAGATATTTAAAGCGACGATCGAGAAGAGGTGTAATGCCAAACTGCTGCGCCAGGAGGGCACAGCGCGAGGGATCTTTTATCTCATCCTGAATAATTTCAGCCGTGGTTCGCCCGGTATCTTCTTCACCGGGACTAAGCATATCGGTGTTATTGCGCTGCCATTCATCGCTGACCAGTTTTTGCAGTTGTTCAAATGAGAGCCGGGTGATGCGGGAAAATTCGCCCTGGCGTTCGCCTGTGAGCAGCGGTAATTCGCCCGCCAGCGCACGAGCCAGCGCCGATTTTCCGCTTCCGTTAGACCCCACAAACGCCCAGCTCTCACCCGCATGTAATACAACGGAATCCAGTTGCAGCGTTTTTGTGTCGCTAAGACGAAACGTGCCTTGCGAAATATGCAACGATGACATTTTATATCCCATTTTGTGCAGCGATGAATAACAGGGATACGTGTTCCGCGGGGGAATGTCAATGCAGTTTGTTGCCGGATGGCGGCGAAGGGGGCTTATCCAGCCTGCACGCTGGCGGGCCTGATCAGCGCAGCGCCATCAGGCTGTGTGCGGCGCGGTCAGCACAGCGTTGCGATAATCACCCGGTCAGCGTTGAAATACGCTGTGACGTTTGCACCTTCTGTTAGCGTTGCTGCATTTTCTGACGGCACCGTAGCGCACAGCGTCTGACCATCCGGTAGCGTCATCAGCACTTCGCATTGTTCCGCTCCACGTTCAATATGCCTGATAACGCCCTGCAACTGGTTATCAGCCGTTTGGGCAATAGCGTCGTCCTGGGTGAGCCCTACCCACGGCGCTTTCAACAGAACGAGGACTTCTTTACCCTCAACAAGTCCCAGACGTTCGCCGCTCTGGGCGGTAATGGCAACTTTTAGCCGCGTCTCGCCATCCGCGAGTAGCACATCGACATGCTGCTGCACCCGATCGCAATCGCGTGCGGTAATCGTCCCAAACCACTGATTTCGGGCGCTGGTTTGCAGGGAGAAGCGGGAAATAGCCGCTAACAAACTGTTGAGTGGTACGGCATCATCGTCGCTCAGCACATCGAACGCTTTTTGCTGAATTTTCGCCAGCAGATCGTAGAGCTGGATCAGGCGCTGCCCGTAGCGGGTCAATACTGCGCCGCCGCCGCCTTTGCCCCCTGTCGCGCGTTCGACCAGCGTCTGTTCGCTGAGCTGATTCATCTCGTTGATGGCATCCCAGGCGCTCTTATAGCTGATGCCAGCGTCTTTCGCGCCCTGACTAATGGAGCCGGAAAGCGCAATATGTTTGAGCAAAGAGATGCGTCGGGGATCGGCAAACAGTTTTTGCTGAAGCTTGAGGGTAAGGAGGATTTCGGCTTGCATAACACGATCCTGGCAAAAGGGTTATTGTGACGGAAAATGACCGGGAGGCAAAGACGACCGCACAAAAGGGGAGTGCTTTTCTCCATGATGTGGTTAGAATACATGAAGGACTATATCAGGAGTTGACCATGTTAGAGTTATTAAAAAGTCTGGTATTCGCCGTAATCATGGTACCTGTGGTGATGGCCATCATCCTGGGACTGATTTACGGACTCGGAGAAGTGTTCAACATTTTCTCCGGCATCGGCCAGAAAGACCAGTCCAGACAGAATCATTGATTTCAGAACGCCCGTTTTGCCGGGCGTTTATCTTTTTCACCCGCCGCTTTTGCTCACCAAATCCGTCACGGATCGTTTCTCAAGTTCCCGCCATTTCTGCCGATATTTTCGTAACCTAACCTTTATGAGGTAGCAATAACTGCTGGGAAAGTCGTTGCTTTGTCGTTATATTTAAAAATACATAACGAAACTCAAAAGGAGTTACCGATGGCTCGTCGCGGGTTACACTTGTTTGCAGGGGCAACATTATTGTTGACGGTTGCCGGACATGCGCTGGCGGAGGAAGGAAAAATTACGGTATTTGCCGCAGCGTCACTGACGAATGCCCTGCAGGATATCGCAACAGCGTATAAAAAAGAGAAGAATGTGGATGTCGTCTCCTCTTTTGCCTCTTCTTCCACACTGGCTCACCAGATCGAAGCCGGTGCGCCAGCGGATCTGTTTATTTCCGCCGATCAGAAATGGATGGATTACGCGGAAGAGAAGAAGTCGATTGATAGAGCATCGCGCCAGACGCTTTTAGGCAACAGCCTCGTGGTGGTTGCGCCAAAGGGCAGTGAACAGAAAGCATTTACACCCGACAGCAAAACCAACTGGACGGCGCTACTTAACGGTGGACGTCTGGCTGTCGGCGATCCGGATCACGTTCCGGCAGGGATCTACGCAAAAGAAGCGCTGCAAAAACTGGGAACCTGGGAAATGCTGTCATCCAAACTGGCACCTGCGGAAGATGTGCGTGGCGCGCTGGCGCTGGTAGAACGTAACGAAGCCCCGCTGGGGATTGTCTATGGTTCTGACGCTGTTGCCAGTAAAGGGGTTCACGTCGTGGCCACTTTCCCGGAAGATTCACACAAAAAAGTGGAATACCCCATCGCGATTGTTGATGGGCATAAAAACGCCACGGTCAACGCGTTCTATGATTACCTGAAAGGACCGCAGGCCGCTGAAATCTTTAAACGTTACGGATTTACACCCCGCCAATGATATTGACCGACCCCGAATGGCAGGCCGTTTTTCTGAGCCTGAAAGTGTCCTCCCTGGCTGTGCTGTTTAGCCTGCCGTTTGGGATCTTCTTTGCCTGGTTACTGGTGCGCTGCACTTTTCCAGGCAAAGCGTTGCTCGACAGCGTGCTGCATTTGCCGCTGGTGCTGCCGCCAGTGGTGGTCGGTTATCTGTTACTGGTCTCGATGGGACGACGTGGATTTATCGGCCAGTGGCTCTATGACTGGTTCGGCATTACCTTTGCGTTTAGCTGGCGTGGCGCGGTACTGGCGGCGGCAGTGATGTCGTTCCCGCTGATGGTTCGCGCCATTCGACTGGCGCTGGAGGGCGTGGACATTAAGCTGGAACACGCGGCCCGTACGCTGGGAGCCGGGCGCTGGCGCGTCTTCTTGACCATTACTTTACCGCTGACGTTGCCGGGTATAATTGTCGGCACGGTACTGGCGTTTGCCCGATCGCTTGGCGAGTTTGGCGCAACAATTACCTTTGTTTCCAATATTCCCGGCGAAACGCGCACCCTCCCTTCGGCTATGTACACCCTAATCCAGACGCCGGGGGGCGAAAGCGCGGCGGCGCGACTGTGCCTGATCTCCATCGTTCTGGCGCTGATTTCACTGTTAATCTCTGAATGGCTGGCGCGAATCAGCCGTGAACGGACGGGGCGATAATCATGCTGGAACTCCATTTCTCCCAGACGTTGGGCACGCACTGCCTGACGCTGAACGAAACGCTTCCCGCCAACGGTATCACCGCGATTTTCGGCGTTTCGGGCGCCGGGAAAACCTCGCTCATCAATGCGATCAGTGGCCTGACGCGTCCGCAAAAAGGGCGCATCGTCCTTAATGGGCGGGTGTTGAATGATGCGGAAAACGGCATTTGTCTGACTCCGGAAAAACGCCGCGTGGGTTACGTATTTCAGGATGCGCGACTGTTTCCGCACTATAAGGTGCGCGGCAATCTGCGCTACGGCATGGCGAAAAGCATGGCCGGGCAGTTTGACAAGCTGGTGGCGTTGCTGGGCATCGAAGCACTGCTCGACCGGTTGCCGGGCGATCTTTCCGGCGGGGAGAAACAGCGAGTGGCGATTGGCCGGGCGCTCCTGACCGCGCCGGAACTGTTGTTGCTTGACGAACCGCTCGCTTCGTTGGATATTCCGCGCAAGCGCGAATTGTTGCCTTATCTGCAACGGCTGGCGCGGGAAATTCATATTCCGATGCTCTATGTCAGCCACTCACTCGATGAAATTCTCCATCTGGCGGATAACGTGATGGTGCTGGAAGAGGGGCGGGTCAAGGCGTTTGGCGCACTGGAAGAGGTCTGGAGCAGCAGCGCGATGCATCCGTGGCTACCGAAAGAGCAGCAGAGCAGCATACTGAAGGTGAGCGTACTGGAGCATCATCCGCATTATGCAATGACCGCGCTGGCGCTGGGCGATCAGCATTTGTGGGTCAATAAGCTCAACGTGCCTCTGCAAGCTTCACTGCGTATCCGCATTCAGGCGTCAGATGTCTCATTAGTTTTACAGCCGCCGCAACAAACCAGTATCCGTAACATCCTGCGGGCGAAAGTCGCGCATTGCTACGACGATAATGGGCAGGTGGAAGTTCAGCTTGAGGTGGGGGGCAAAACGCTGTGGGCGCGGATCAGTCCGTGGGCCAGGGATGAACTAGGAATCAAACCTGGCCTCTGGCTGTTCGCTCAGGTTAAGAGTGTGTCGATCACCGCCTGATTACAACAGGTGGGTGTAGATAAATTTCGCAATACTGTCGGTGGTGTTATCGCCAATGACCACGTTGGCGCGTGCTTTGATGGCATCATCGGCATTACCCATTGCCACGCCGGTTCCGGCGGCTTCCAGCATGCTGATATCGTTGTAGTTATCACCGAATGCTACCACATTTTCCATTGACCACCCCTGAGATTCGACCCACTGCGTCAGGCGTTTTCCTTTGCTGTTGCCCTGACGGGCGATATCAACCTGATCGTGCCAGGACCATTCGCACTCAAGGCCCAGTTGCTGCTCTACATGTTTGCCAAACTGCTGCAATTTGGGAATATCTTCATCCGTCAGGGCGAATTTCCAGACCGCATTGACGTCGCGAGCTGCCTGCGCCAGCGACGGCACCTGGGTGAACACCGGGCGTTGCTCCGGCGGCAGGGTTTGCGCCCAGTTCGATGTGCGAATGACATGACCGGTCGGGCGTTCATACAGCATGGCGTCATCGACATACATCAGGCCATGAACCTGATGCGCTTCCAGCAGCGTAATAAGCTGCAATGCCTGGTCAACCGGCAGCGGATCGGCCTCAAGCACACGTTTTGCATGATAATCATACAAATAAGTGCCATTACAGCAAATTGCAGGTGTATCCAGCGCCAGTGCCTGATAAAAAGGATGAATCGCGACGTGATGACGCCCGGTGACGATGATAAGTTGATAACCTGCCTGACGGGCACGCGACAGTGCCTCCAGTGAAGAGGGAAGCAGGGTCTTTTTGGGGGTCAACAGGGTTCCATCTAAATCCAGGGCAATCACGCGAGTGGTCATAACGATATCCAGAGTAGCATTGATAATTTTGTCTGCCTGAATGGTACACCGGGACGGGGAGCGGACAAAATTCTGAGCGCTGATTCAGCATTCACCGTTAAAAGCGACTACGTTAAGCTGTATTCCCTTATTGCAGCCAGTGGCCTAAAGCAAAGGAGCATTCATGAAGCAAACCGTTTATACCGCCAGTCCTGAGAGCCAACAGATCCATGTCTGGAGCCTGAATCACGATGGCGCGTTGACGCTGGTACAGGTGGTTGATGTGCCTGGACAGGTCCAGCCGATGGTGGTCAGCCCCGATAAGCGTTATCTCTATGTGGGCGTGCGTCCTGAATTTCGCGTACTGGCTTACCGGATTTCGCCTGATGATGGTGCGCTAACGTTTGCCGCTGAATCTGCGCTGCCGGGCAGCCCGACGCACATTTCCACCGATCGCCACGGGCGTTTTGTGTTTGTCGGTTCTTACAATGCCGGCAACGTCAGCGTCACGCGTCTGGAAGACGGCCTGCCGGTTGAGCTTGTGGATGTGGTGGAAGGGCTGGAGGGCTGTCACTCCGCCAATATCTCTCCGGATAACCGCACCCTGTGGGTGCCCGCGTTAAAACAGGATCGTATTTGCCTGTTTACACTCAGCGATGATGGCAAGCTGGTGGCGCAGGAGCCAGCGGAAGTGACGACCGTTGACGGTGCAGGACCCCGCCACATGGCGTTCCATCCGAATCAGCAATACGCCTACTGCGTCAATGAGCTAAACAGTTCTGTTGACGTCTGGGCGCTGAAAGATCCGCATGGACATATTGAGTGCGTGCAGACTCTGGACATGATGCCGGCGGACTTCTCAGACACCCGTTGGGCGGCGGACATCCACATTACGCCGGATGGGCGCCATCTGTATGCCTGCGATCGTACCGCCAGCCTGATTACCGTGTTCAGCGTTTCGGAAGATGGCAGCGTGTTGACCAAAGAGGGCTTCCAGCCGACTGAAACGCAACCGCGTGGTTTCAATGTTGACCACAGTGGGAAATACCTGATTGCCGCCGGGCAGAAATCACACCATATCGCCGTGTATGCGATTAACGGTGAACAGGGGCTGTTAACGGAGAAAGGGCGTTATGCGGTAGGCCAGGGGCCGATGTGGGTGGTGGTTAACGCGTACTGACAAAAATGTGCAGACGTTGATAAAAAACCGGCATCTTATGATGCCGGTTTTTTTGGCTTACTGCTTCGGTTCTGCCACTACTTTGCTGCCCACACCGCGGTTATTGTATTCCCACATGCGGTTAAAGCTTGAGTCGTTCAGGTTGCGCTGGATCTCGCCTTTATCATCCTTCGCACCGGTATTGCCCACGAAAGGACGTTTAGAGATAACCGCGTCAGCCCACGGCTTCGCCATGTTAAAGCCTTCGTTGATCACGCTGTCGCGGATCACCACCTGTCCGTTGGTGTTGCCATCAACATCCAGCGAGCGGCCCAGTTGCGCCACGCCATCTCCGGCAGCGGTAAAGCGGCTGTTGGTGGCGAGGAAACCGTAGTAAATGTTCGACAATGTTGCCGGTGCAAAGACGTACGCTTCCTGCTGGGTACGGGAGTTCACTACGCGGAAATCGGTGTTCTCGAACACCACGGCGCCACGACCGGAAACAATATCCACATCCCCTTCGATATAGCTGTTGGTCACCAGTGTACGCGGCTGGCGATCGTTTTCCAGACGGTTCTGCACACCGCTGTTGGTCACAAAGAAGGTATTCTGGCGACCGAGAATATTCACATTGTTAATCTGTACCTTGTCGCCATCGGTACGCAGTGCGACGGCCGGGTGGTTACCCGCATCTACGCTGTCGCCCAGGTTGTTTTCGACCGTCAGGTTCTGCAATTGCAGACCGGCGTTCTGAGACCACAGAACGGCAGAACACATCACGCCGATGTTGGCGCTGCGCTTGCTCTGACAGTTGTCAAACATGTACCAGGCCGGTTTGCCAGGCATATATTTACCGCCCGGATTCACCGTGTGACGCCAGTCAGCGGTGCTCATCTCGCCGTCAATCGCCGCGCCAATCTTCACATCTAATGGTTTTTCACCCGTTCCGTACAACGTCAGGCTGCCCGGCGCTGCCGGGATATACACCGTTCCCTGATACTCGCCCGGCATAATCGCAATGTACTGACGCTTATTGGTACGTGTGGTGATTGCCGCATCCACCGCGGCCTGAATCGTGGTATGGGTGACGCCCTGCGTATCGGCCGGGCCGACAACGAAGTCAGGTTGCGCAGGCAGAGAAATAGAGGACGGCGTCCACGGCGCAGCGTTTGGCGTCAGCGAAGAGAAATAGGTCTTCGCGTCGAAATTCTGTGCTTCACTGGCCGATAAAATCGGACGCGAGGCGGTGCCTGGCGCAGTTTGATCGGAAGGAATTTGATCCGGCGGGGTCGAGCTACAGGCGGTCAGCGTCACGCCGAAAGCCAGTGCCAGCGCCAGACGGGAAACTGATGATGTGTTCACGAGTTGCTCCGGGCTAGAAAAGTATCCATTGAAGCCTGCTTTTTTATACTAAGTTGAGCAAAACGGGAAGGTGAAAAGCTAAAAAGTTGTTTTTTAAACCACTACTGTCGGGCTCTTCGCGTCTCAATGTCACAATTAAATAACATTTTCTTGCTGGATGATTGACTTCCCGCCTGCAATCTCAAATAAATGTCTATACAACCTAAGACAAGTGGAGAGCGCATGCGACACCTCTTACCTGACGATACGCTGTGGCGAAATCTTCGTCTGGCCACGCTCGACCCGAACCGGCAAACGCCCTATGGCATGCTGGACCAGCATGCGCTGATTATTCGTGATGGACGCATTCAGGCCATTGTGCCGGAATCCTCTCTGCCGGCTTCTCACGCTAAAACCTATGACCTGCAGGGACGGCTCGTGACGCCGGGACTGATTGACTGCCATACGCATCTGGTGTTTGGCGGCAACCGCGCCAGTGAGTGGGAACAGCGGCTGAACGGCGTGTCGTATCAGCAAATCAGCGCGCAGGGTGGTGGAATCAATGCCACCGTGATGGCAACCCGTGCCGCCACGGAGGAGACGCTCTTTGCCTGCGCTCAGGCGAGAGTCGCTCGCCTGATCCGCGAGGGCGTGACGCTACTTGAGGTTAAGTCCGGCTATGGCCTGAATCTGGATACAGAAGAGAAAATATTGCGTGTCGCCGCCCGCTTGGCCAGAGAAAACCCTGTTGATATCAGCCCAACGCTACTGGCGGCGCACGCCGTTCCGCCTGAGTATCGGGACAACCCGGATGGCTACATTACTCTCGTTTGCGAAACGATACTGCCGCAATTGTGGGAAAAAGGGCTGTATGAGGCGGTTGATCTGTTTTGCGAAAGCGTCGGTTTTACGCTGGTGCAGAGTGAACGGGTATTACGTGCGGCGCAGGCGATGGGTATTCCGGTGAAAGGCCATGTCGAGCAGTTGTCTTTGCTCGGCGGGACGCAACTGGTCAGCCGCTATCAGGGACGCTCTGCGGATCACATCGAATATCTCGATGAAGCGGGCGTTGCGGCAATGCGCCGCAGCGGTACCGTTGGGGTACTACTGCCGGAGGCGTTTTATTTTCTCAAAGAGACGCAGCGCCCGCCTGTTGAATGGCTACGTCGCTACCAGGTCCCTATGGCGGTGGCTACTGATTTCAATCCCGGCGCCAGCCCGTTTATCAGCCTGCATCTGGCGATGAACATGGCCTGCGTTCAGTTTGGGTTGACGTCGGAAGAGGTCTGGGCGGGCGTCACTCGTCATGCGGCTCAGGCGCTGGGGCGCCAGGCGACGCACGGACAGTTAAAAGAGGGCTACGTGGCGGATTTTAACGTCTGGGATGCAGACTATCCCGTGGAAATCCTCTACGAACCTGGACGCAACCCGCTGTATCAACGCGTATTTCGAGGACAAATCACATGACGCAATGGGAACCCACCGCACCGGAATTATGGCAGGGACGTGATGACCGCGGTGAAGCGGCAAACGCGCTGCGTCTGTTTCAGACGATAACGCGCAGTTCGACATTTTCACCGCAAAACTATCGCGATAGGATAGCCTTACTGGGCTTCGCCTGTGATGAAGGGGTTAAGCGTAATCATGGCCGTCCGGGGGCCGCAGGCGCGCCGGATGCGCTGCGCAAAGCGCTGGCAAATATGGCCAGTCACGCCGGGCATGAGCGGTTGGTGGATATGGGCAATCTGCTCGCCCCGACGCCGGATCTGGAAGGGGCGCAGCAGGCGCTGCGTGATGCGGTGGTTCAGTGCCAGCAGGCCGGGATGCGCACGTTTGTCCTCGGCGGCGGGCATGAAACGGCATTCGGTCACGGGGCGGGCATTCTTGAGTCGTTTCCTGACGCACGGGTGGGGATCATTAATCTCGATGCGCATCTGGATCTGCGCTGCAGCGAACGGGCGACGTCCGGCACGCCGTTTCGTCAACTGGCGCAGCTTTGCGATCGGCAACAGCGCGAGTTTCATTACGCCTGTTTCGGCGTCAGTCGGGCGGCCAATACCCAGGCGCTGTGGGATGAAGCGCAGAAACGCAATGTGCTGGTCATCGAAGATCTACAGTGCCGTGATGCGCTGGAGCCGCTGACGACCTTTATTCAGCGTATGGATAAACTCTATCTGACTGTCGATCTCGACGTGCTGCCCGTCCAGGAGATGCCCGCTGTGTCGGCGCCGTCGGCGCTGGGCGTCCCGCTGTTTACGCTGCTGCAACTGATCGCGCCAATTTGTCGCAGCGGGAAACTCCAGGCAGTGGACATGGTTGAATTTAATCCGCGTTTTGATCATGATGATCAGTCGGCACGCGTGGCGGCACGGCTTGGCTGGCAAATCGCCCACTGGTGGCTGTAACCGACTGATAAGGGAAAACGCATCCATGACACTCTCACGTCCCCGTTCTGTTCCCGCGCCGTTTTACGAAACGGTCAAACGGGAGATTGGTGAAAAGATCGCCAGCGGCGTCTGGCAGCCGCACGATCGTATTCCGTCGGAAGCGGAACTGGTGGCGCAGTATGGCTTTAGCAGAATGACCATCAACCGTGCGCTGCGTGAACTGACCGACGAAGGCATGTTGGTGCGTCTGCAGGGGGTGGGGACGTTTGTCGCAGAGCCGAAAGGCCAGTCTGCGCTGTTTGAAATTCGCAGTATCGCCGATGAAATTGCCGCCCGTTCGCATAAGCACCACTGCGAGGTGCTGGTGCTGGAAAAAACGCCCGCTACAGCGCGCCAGGCAGCGGCGCTGAATGTGGCTGAGGGTACCACGATTTTCCACTCCGTGATGGTTCATTTTGAAAACGATCTGCCGGTACAAATTGAAGATCGCTGCGTCAATGCGGTCATCGTTCCGGAGTATCTGGTTCAGGACTACAGCCAGACTACGGCGCATGCCTATCTGTCGCTGATTGCCCCCCTCACCGAAGGTGAGCACATCGTTGAAGCGGTGCGTGCGACGGCGCAAGAGTGCGCATTGCTGGATATCAGTGAGACCGATCCCTGTCTGCTTATTCGGCGTACCACCTGGTCTGCGACGCAGATTGTCTCCCACGCACGGCTGCTTTTCCCCGGCTCCCGCTACCGCTTACAGGGGCATTTTACGTCCTGAATGGTTCCCCCCGTAAAAGCGTGATTGCAGACGCAATATAACAAAAATGTATCTTTTTTGTTAAATTCACTCTTGTTATGTCTTGTATAGACAAGTATACCTTAGCCCAACACCCACCCATTTCGATTGCCGGAAAAACTTATCCGGCGCGCCAGTGAGGAGTCGCAGTTATGTCTCATAGCAAGTATCGTCAGCAGGATATCCGCGCCCCGCGCGGGACGACTCTGACGGCCAAATCCTGGTTGACCGAAGCGCCGCTGCGCATGTTGATGAATAATCTGGATCCTGATGTCGCTGAAAACCCGCATGAACTGGTGGTCTACGGTGGAATAGGGCGCGCGGCCCGTGACTGGGCATGTTACGACGCGATCGTTAAGGCGCTGACCGAACTGGACGATGACGAAACGCTGCTGGTGCAGTCAGGTAAACCGGTCGGGGTTTTTAAAACCCATCAACATGCCCCGCGTGTGGTCATTGCCAACTCCAATCTGGTGCCGCACTGGGCGACCTGGGAACATTTCAACGAACTCGATGCGAAAGGGCTGGCGATGTACGGTCAGATGACGGCCGGAAGCTGGATCTACATCGGCAGTCAGGGAATTGTGCAGGGCACCTACGAGACGTTTGTCGAAGCAGGGCGGCAGCACTATGACGGTAATCTGCGTGGGCGCTGGGTGCTGACTGCCGGTCTGGGCGGTATGGGAGGCGCACAGCCTCTGGCGGCAACGCTCGCGGGTGCCTGCTCGCTCAACATCGAATGCCAGCAGAGTCGTATCGATTTCCGTCTGCGCACAGGTTATGTCGATGAACAGGCCACTTCTCTTGATGATGCGCTGGCGCGAATCGAAAAATATACCCGTGAAGGCAGCGCGGTGTCGATTGCCCTGTGCGGTAACGCGGCGGATATTTTGCCTCAACTGGTAAAACGCGGCGTGCGCCCGGACCTGGTGACCGATCAGACCAGCGCGCACGATCCCCTGCATGGTTATCTGCCTTCCGGCTGGCGCTGGGAAGAATATCAGCAGAAAGCGTTCACTGACCCGCAGGGTACGGTGGAGGCGGCGAAGCGCTCAATGGCGAAACACGTTGAGGCGATGCTGGCGTTCAGCGAAATGGGCGTGCCAACGTTTGATTACGGCAATAATATCCGCCAGATGGCAAAAGAGATGGGCGTGGAAAATGCCTTTGCGTTTCCCGGATTTGTACCGGCCTATATCCGTCCGCTGTTTTGCCGCGGCATCGGACCGTTCCGCTGGGTGGCGCTGTCCGGCGATCCGCAGGATATTTACAAAACCGACGCCAAAGTCAAAGAGATTGTGGCAGATGATGAACATCTCCATCGCTGGCTGGACATGGCGCGCGAGCGCATTCATTTTCAGGGATTGCCCGCGCGTATCTGCTGGGTGGGACTTGAATGGCGCCAGAAACTTGGTCTGGCGTTCAATGAAATGGTGCGCCGCGGGGAAGTCTCAGCACCGATTGTCATCGGTCGTGACCATCTTGATTCCGGTTCGGTCGCCAGCCCGAACCGTGAAACGGAGGCAATGCGCGATGGCTCTGACGCGGTTTCCGACTGGCCATTGCTTAATGCGCTGCTCAATACCGCCAGCGGCGCCACCTGGGTGTCACTGCATCATGGCGGCGGGGTGGGAATGGGCTTCTCACAGCATGCCGGGATGGTGATTGTTTGTGACGGCAGCGATGAGGCGGCAGAGCGGATTGCCAGGGTGCTGCATAACGATCCGGCGACGGGCGTCATGCGTCACGCCGATGCGGGCTATGACATTGCCATCGCCTGCGCTGCTGAGCAGCGACTGAATCTCCCAATGGTTACGCAAACGCAGGGGAAACGCTGATATGAAGACCCTAACCTTAACGCCAGGCCATCTGAGCTTTTCACAACTGCGTGAGGTCTGGCAGCAGCCAGTTACGCTGCGTCTCGATGAGAGTGCTGTTGACGGAATCAACGCCAGCGTGGCGTGTGTGAACACCATTGTTGCCGAGGGGCGCACCGCCTACGGTATCAACACCGGTTTTGGCCTGCTGGCGCAAACGCGCATTGCCAATGAGGATCTGCAGAATCTGCAACGTTCGCTGGTGTTGTCTCATGCGGCTGGCGTCGGCGAGGCGTTAGATGATGCGCTGGTGCGCCTGATCATGGTGCTCAAAATTAACAGCCTTGCCCGCGGTTTTTCCGGTATTCGCCTGAGCGTGATAGAGGCGCTGATAGCGCTGGTGAATGCCGAAGTCTGGCCGCTGATCCCGGCAAAGGGCTCGGTGGGGGCATCGGGTGACTTAGCGCCGCTGGCCCATATGTCACTTACGCTGTTAGGCGAGGGCAAAGCGCGCTGGCAAGGTGAGTGGCTCGACGCGACGGACGCGTTAAAGAAAGCCGGACTGGAGCCGATTACCCTGGAGGCAAAAGAAGGACTGGCATTGCTTAACGGCACCCAGGCGTCGACGGCGTTTGCGCTGCGCGGACTGTTTGAAGCACAGGAGCTGTTTGCGTCGGCTATCGTGTGCGGATCGTTAACCACCGAAGCGGTGCTGGGATCCCGCCGGCCATTTGATGCGCGCATTCATGCCGCACGCGGACAGCGTGGACAAATTGACGCGGCGGCGCTGTATCGCCATCTGTTGACGGAAACCAGCGCGCTGTCTCAGTCACACCACAACTGTGAAAAAGTGCAGGATCCGTATTCGCTGCGCTGTCAGCCTCAGGTAATGGGGGCATGTCTGACGCAGATGCGCCAGGCGATGGAGGTTTTGCTGGTGGAAGCCAACGCGGTTTCTGATAACCCGCTGGTCTTTGCGGATGAAGGCGATGTTATCTCCGGGGGGACTTTTCACGCCGAACCCGTGGCGATGGCGGCGGATAATCTGGCGCTGGCGATTGCCGAAATTGGCGCGCTGTCGGAACGCAGGATTGCGCTGATGATGGACAAACATATGTCGCAACTGCCGCCCTTCCTTGTGAAAAACGGCGGGGTGAACTCCGGGTTTATGATTGCCCAGGTCACGGCAGCGGCGCTGGCCAGTGAGAACAAAGCGCTGGCGCATCCGCACAGCGGTGACAGCCTGCCCACCGCGGCAAACCAGGAAGATCATGTGTCGATGGCGCCGGCGGCGGGGCGCAGGGTGTGGGAAATGGCGGCAAATACCCGTGGCGTGCTGGCGGTGGAGTGGCTGGCGGCCTGTCAGGGAATCGATTTACGCGAGGGGCTAACCTCAAGCCCGTTACTGGAGCAGGCGCGAACGGCATTACGTGAACAGGTGGCGCATTATACCCAGGATCGTTTTTTCGCCCCGGACATTGAGCGTGCCACGCGATTGCTGGCGCAGGGGGTTTTACTGAAATTCGTACCGGCGTTTCTTTGATACATTGCCGGATGGCGCTAACGCTTATCCGGCCTACAATCAGGCGTTAAAAAATGTTTCTTCGCGTACAGCCTCATTCACGGCCTGCGTCAGACGGCGCAGTTGTCCGGGTTGAATCAGGTAGGGCGGCATCAGGTAGATAAGCTTACCAAACGGACGGATCCACACGCCGCGCTGCACAAAGAATTTCTGCAAGGCCGCCATATTGACCGGATGCGTGGTTTCCACCACGCCAATCGCGCCGAGCACGCGCACGTCCGCGACCCACGGAGAATTCAGTGCCGGGGCAAGTTCCCGGCGTAGCTGCGCTTCAATAGCCGAAACCTGCTGCTGCCAGTCGCCGGATTCCAGCAGAGACAGACTGGCGGTCGCCACCGCGCAGGCCAGTGGATTGCCCATAAACGTCGGGCCGTGCATAAAACAGCCCGCCTCGCCGTTGCTGATGGTGTCTGCCACCTCACGCGTGGTCAGCGTAGCGGAGAGCGTCATCGTTCCGCCGGTCAGCGCTTTGCCCAGACAGAGAATATCAGGTGTAATCCCGGCGTGTTCACAGGCAAACAGTTTACCCGTGCGGCCAAATCCGGTAGCAATCTCGTCAGCAATCAGCAGGATCCCCTCGCGGTCGCACATTTTACTGATACGCCGCAACCACTCCGGGTGATACATGCGCATGCCTCCCGCGCCCTGGACGATGGGTTCCAGAATCACCGCGGCGATCTCCTGGCGATGCGCCGCCATCAGGCGCGCGAAGGCCACCATGTCGCGCTCGTCCCACTCGCCGTTCATCCGGCTTTGCGGCGCCGGGGCAAAGAGGTTTTCCGGTAGATAGCCCTTCCACAGACTGTGCATGGAGTTATCCGGATCGCAGACCGACATGGCGCCGAACGTATCGCCGTGATAGCCGTTACGGAACGTCAGGAAGCGCTGGCGGGATTCTCCTTTCGCCTGCCAGTATTGCAGCGCCATTTTCATCGCCACTTCCACTGCGACGGACCCGGAATCGGCGAGGAAAACACACTCCAGCGAGGCGGGCGTCATGGCGACCAGTTTGCGGCACAGGTTGATGGCCGGAGCATGGGTGATCCCGCCGAACATCACATGCGACATAGCGTCGATCTGCGTTTTCATTGCCGCGTTAAGCTGCGGGTGGTTGTAGCCGTGAATGGCGGCCCACCATGACGACATACCGTCAATCAGGCGTTCACCACTGGATAAAATCAGTTCGCAGCCTTCCGCCCGTTCAACCGGGTAGACCGGTAGCGGAGAGGTCATGGAGGTGTAGGGGTGCCAGATGTGGCGCCGATCGAAAGCGAGATCGTCCGTTGTCATAATCGACTTGTAAACCAAATTAAAAACATTTAGGTTTACGAGTCTACACCGTTCTCACAACAAAACGTATAAAATTATGACTCACCATTCTCGCTGGACACTGTCGCAAGTCACCGAATTATTTGAAAAACCGCTGCTGGATCTGCTGTTTGAAGCTCAGCGTATTCACCGTCAGCACTTCGATCCCCGTCAGGTTCAGGTCAGCACGCTGCTGTCGATCAAAACCGGCGCCTGCCCGGAAGATTGCAAATACTGCCCGCAAAGTTCGCGCTATAAAACCGGCCTTGAGGCTGAGCGGTTAATGGAAGTGGAGCAGGTGCTGGACTCGGCGCGCAAAGCGAAGAACGCGGGATCGACGCGATTCTGCATGGGGGCGGCGTGGAAAAACCCGCATGAGCGCGACATGCCCTATCTGGAACAGATGGTTCAGGGGGTGAAAGCGATGGGGCTTGAAGCCTGCATGACCCTCGGCACGCTCAATGAATCACAGGCGCAGCGGCTGGCGGAGGCGGGACTGGATTATTACAACCACAACCTTGATACTTCTCCGGAGTTTTACGGCAACATCATCACCACCCGTTCCTATCAGGAGCGTCTTGATACCCTGGATAAAGTGCGTGAAGCCGGGATTAAAGTCTGCTCCGGCGGCATTGTCGGACTGGGGGAAACGGTAAAAGACCGCGCCGGATTGCTGCTGCAACTCGCCAACCTGCCCACGCCGCCGGAAAGCGTGCCGATCAACATGCTGGTGAAGGTAAAAGGCACGCCGCTGGCGGATAACGACGACGTGGATGCGTTTGATTTTATCCGCACCATTGCCGTGGCGCGTATCATGATGCCTACCTCTTATGTGCGCCTCTCTGCCGGTCGTGAGCAGATGAACGAGCAAACCCAGGCCATGTGCTTTATGGCGGGCGCGAACTCCATTTTCTACGGCTGCAAACTGCTTACCACGCCAAACCCGGAAGAGGATAAAGA
>OIES01000240.1_pt1 | contig 28782 bp, 29 predicted proteins | sample 1581811 | NCBI WGS metagenome assembly OIES01 (sample SAMN03281021, study PRJEB24777) | human gut metagenome | isolation source: fecal sample PR177 from 1 month old male Malay infant, vaginal delivered... | reverse complement strand
CAGTGCAGTATTCCTCGCCATCGTCTTCCTCCCAGTTCTTCATGAACAGGCCCTCCACCTTATAGCCCTGTTGCTGCAACAGGTAGGCGGAAACGGAGGAATCGACACCGCCGGACATGCCGACGATCACTTTTTTCTGGCTATTATCTGACATGGAATACTCACGACATTGAACTTCAAGGCGGCGTATTCTATCACGCCCCCCCACCATTGGCACCCTCTGTAAACGGCCAGTTAAATGCGCCGATGACATCCAGCGGCAAGCGTGCGCCTGACTGCCAGCAGCGGATGCTTTCCGCAACCAGCGGCGAGCGCAGGTTTGGCGCGTTCAGGATCTCGTCGGCGGTGACCCACAGGCAGCGATCGATATCGTCATCCTGCGGTTCAGTGGCGCACGTTTCGCTAAGCTCAACGGCAAATAAAAATCGCAGGAACGGCGTGTGGTCGGGGGCAATCCACTGGTGCATGCGGATAAAATGTTGCGGTTCGGCACGGATACCCGTCTCTTCCCACAGTTCGCGCTTCGCGGCCTGCAGCAGCGTCTCGTTCGCTTCGAGATGCCCGGCAGGTTGATTCCACAATGCTTTACCGTTGATGCTCTCTTCGACAACAAGGAATTTCCCCCGGGCGTGGACCACGCAGGCTACCGTGACATGAGGTTTAAACATAGTGTCTCCTTAAGAGGTAACGTCCCGCCATTCACCGCTTGCCAGCGTTTCCAGGGTGTAGTTACCCATGGCGTAACGAATCAGGCGCAGGGTGGGGAAGCCGACGTGTGCGGTCATGCGCCGAACCTGGCGGTTGCGGCCTTCATAAAGGGTGATTTTGAGCCAGCTTGTCGGAATCGATTTGCGTTCGCGGATAGGCGGGTTACGCGGCCACAGCCACGCTGGTTCATTCACGCGTTCAATACCTGCCGGCAGGGTGGGACCGTCGTTGAGCGTGACGCCTTTGCGCAATTTTTCCAGCGTCTCGTCATCCGGCTCGCCTTCTACCTGGACGAAGTAAATTTTGCCGGTGCGTTTCCCCGGCTGCGTGAGCTTCGCCTGCAGCGCGCCGTCGTTGGTCAGCACCAGCAGGCCTTCGCTGTCGCGGTCCAGACGCCCGGCCGCGTAGACCCCCTGAACCGGAATGTAGTCCTTAAGCGTGCTGCGCCCGGCTTCGTCGGTGAACTGCGGCAAAACATCGTAGGGTTTATTGAACAGAATCACCCGCTTTGGCTGGGTTTCTTGCGGTCGTCTGGCGGCTTGTCGCGAGCTGAATCGCTCAACCCGGTGTTTTGTAAAAGAAGTTTTCTTCATGGTATTTTCAGGCGTTATCAATTGCCGCATTATAGCCTAATAACGAAGACCTTTCATGGCGTCGGACAATCAGGTACTATCGAAGGGCTCATTACAATTTATTAACATAAGATCAGTAACAACCAGAAGCGCTCGAAGGAGAGGTTAATGGAAAGCAAAGTAGTTGTTCCGGCGGAAGGTAAAAAGATCACCCTGCAAAACGGCAAGATTAACGTTCCTCACAATCCGATCATTCCATTCATCGAAGGTGATGGTATCGGTGTAGACGTTACCCCGGCAATGCTGAAAGTGGTTGATGCCGCTGTTGAGAAAGCCTACAAAGGCGAGCGTAAAATTTCCTGGATGGAAATTTACACCGGTGAGAAATCGACGCAAGTTTATGGCCAGGACGTCTGGCTGCCAGCCGAAACGCTGGACCTGATCCGCGACTACCGCGTTGCTATCAAAGGCCCACTGACGACGCCAGTTGGCGGCGGTATCCGTTCCCTGAACGTGGCACTGCGTCAGGAGCTGGACCTGTACGTCTGTCTGCGTCCGGTTCGTTACTATCAGGGCACCCCAAGCCCGGTTAAGCACCCAGAACTGACCGACATGGTCATCTTCCGCGAAAACTCGGAAGACATCTACGCGGGTATCGAATGGAAAGCGGACTCTGCTGATGCAGAGAAAGTGATTAAATTCCTGCGCGAAGAGATGGGTGTGAAGAAAATTCGCTTCCCTGAGCATTGCGGTATCGGCATTAAGCCGTGCTCCGAAGAAGGGACCAAGCGTCTGGTGCGCGCGGCCATCGAATATGCGATCACCAACGACCGTGACTCTGTGACCCTGGTTCACAAAGGCAACATCATGAAGTTCACCGAAGGCGCGTTCAAAGACTGGGGCTACCAGTTGGCGAAAGAAGAGTTCGGCGGTGAGCTGATCGACGGCGGCCCATGGCAGAAGATCAAGAACCCGAACACCGGCAAAGAGATCGTCATTAAAGATGTGATCGCCGATGCGTTCCTGCAGCAGATCCTGCTGCGTCCTGCGGAATACGACGTGATTGCCTGTATGAACCTGAACGGTGACTACATCTCTGACGCCCTGGCAGCTCAGGTTGGCGGTATCGGTATCGCCCCTGGCGCGAACATCGGTGACGAGTGCGCCCTGTTCGAAGCTACCCACGGTACTGCACCAAAATACGCAGGCCAGGACAAAGTGAACCCGGGCTCTATCATCCTGTCCGCAGAGATGATGCTGCGTCATATGGAATGGTTCGAAGCCGCAGACCTGATCGTTAAAGGTATGGAAGGCGCGATCAACGCGAAAACCGTAACCTATGACTTTGAACGTCTGATGGAAGGCGCTAAGCTGCTGAAATGTTCAGAGTTTGGCGACGCGATTATCGCGAACATGTAATCCAGATTCTGGGTTAAACAAGAGCGGGGGCCTGAGGGTTCCCGTTTTTTTTGCCTCTGCCCGCGGGAGACAACCCGATGTTAGCCACTGTCCTTATCACTGTCGTTGCACTTATTCATCTCTACATTCTTGTGCTGGAAATGTTCCTGTGGAATACCAAAACAGGGCACAAGGCCTTTAATCTGCGTCCTGATTTTGCACGCGACACCCGCGTGCTGGCGGCGAATCAGGGGCTGTATAACGGGTTCCTGGCGGCGGGCCTGCTGTGGAGCCTCTGGCTCGGCGAAAACGGGATTCAGGTGGCCATCTTCTTCCTGACCTGCGTGCTGATCGCCGGGCTTTTTGGCGCAGCCACCGCCAGCCGTAAAATTTTGTACGTGCAGGCCATTCCCGCGCTCGCTGCGCTGCTTGCGTTACTCATCTGAAGCAATGCTTTGGTTGAGATAATGCGTCCGATATACTCGTGACGTTACCTTTATTGACCAGAGACGAGACTGTTATGCACAACGATATCCCCCTGAAATATTATGATATTGCCGATGAGTACGCGACGGAGGCCGCAGAGCAAGTCGCGGAATCAGAGCGCGACGCGCTGGCACACTATTTCCAGCTGCTGCTCACCCGCTTAGCGAATAATGAGGAGATCAGCGAGGAAGCCCAGCAGGAGATGGCCACAGAAGCCGGGATCCGTGCGGGTCGCATTGATGATGTTGCGAACTTCCTCAATCAGTGGGGAAATGAATAGCCTGCCTCAAAAACCGTTATGGTGATGCTTTGCGATACAGCTCAGCATCACGCTATCGGACCACATGCATTTTTTCCGCAGAATAGGCGAAGCGGGTTTATCGACAAACAGCGCGAAAATAACGATCAGAAAAAAGAGTACTGCTGGAAAAACTAAGGATAATTTCACGTTTTTAACCAAAATAAGAGTGTGCTTCAGGGTAATCTACCGTCTGAATATGACGACTATATGTTTTGGCGGAAAAAATGGAAACGTCCGAGTGTAAAAAAACGAGCAGGACAGGCTTCTGATTACGGGGCGACGCCGGTGAGTCGCTTCGCCAGCTCGCTCCGGGTGAGTGCTTTTGAAAAATACCATCCCTGGATCAGCGCGTCGGGATATCTGTCCGCAATAAAGCGATACTGAGTTTCATTTTCCACGCCCTCGAAAACAACGGTTTTATTCAACTTCGCGAGGGCATCGCTGAAGATAACAAAGATGTTTTGCTTATAATCTTCGCTGATGCCATCCACCAGCGATTTGTCAATTTTGATTTCATCATATTCAAGCTGCGACAGCCGCGCCAGATTTGAATTTTGCACGCCGAAATCATCGATTGAAATTTTAACGCCAAGCGATTTTAGTTCTTGGCAGAATCCCTCAAGGATATCCGCCGCGGAAACGGCTTTCTCAGAAAGCTCGACCTTCATCAGGGAAAGGGGAAGGTTGTTGACTAAGCACTCGCGACGCAAAATGTTAATAAACTGTCCGTCTTCAATTTCTTTCCGCCCAACGTTGATTGAAACGATCAGCTGATGCTTAATCGCCAGCGGGGCAATTTCTGAGAGAGATTTACCGATAACATTGCCATAATATCTTTTATACAGCCCGATTTTCTTAATTAATGGGATAAACAGCTCCGGCGAGACGTCTCCGTGTTTTTGATCGCGCCATCGCGACAGAACTTCCACGCCCACGATTTTTTGATCGCGAATGCGAATAATAGGCTGATAATTAACGCTGAAGGTATTCGTTATCACGGCTTTGATCAGCGTACGTTCCAGCGAAAAACGGTCTTCATGGATACGGAAGACAAATAACGTTATCGCGACCCAGATAAAGTAGAGAATGATCGCGAGAAACGTAAAGATAAACGGGGGTAACGAGGCCAGTCCCGCATCGTGATGTTTTACAATCACGCATAAATCCCACACGGCGCTGCACTGTGTAATGGTCAGGGTGAACAACGTGGAGTGCAGCCAGCTCCGCGTTCGCAGGTCGGGGGCAGCCGAAAAAAAGATCCGGCCAAAGTCCTTTGTGGTGGCACTCAGGGAATAGCTTGCGGTAACCGGGGTGAATTTATCGTAAGCATAGCGGGAGGTGAAGATAATCATATTATTATAAATGGCCGCATTGCCCGTGAAAAAGTCTTTTCTTGAAAACTGCGCGAGGAGAAAACCTCTCGGCGTTTTATGCAGTTCCGCAGGAAGTGGAACGGGCGTCGCGAGTTTACCCCAAAAAGCGGTACAGGTAATTTTTCCTTTTTCAATAAAACCGATATCACCGAAATAGAGGTTGTTAAGCTTTATTTGTCTGTAGCTATCAAGGCTGGTTTTATCACACCCCTGCGTCGTTATGCTTTTAAGGCCCAGCGCCACGTTTTGGGACAGGTCTTCGGAATAATGTAAAAGGGTCCGGGATATTTCAAGCTGTTTGGTTTTTTGCTGACCAAGGATAACCGCATTGACCGCATAAAGAGACAGGATGACCAGAAGCGTTGAAACGATCGCAACGGCAATGCGCTTTTTCATTTTCCGGTTATCCTGTCCGCTCCCTGAATTCATAAATCTTAACACAGCCTGGGCAAGGCACAAGCCTGATAGTCACGCCGGGTGAGCAAATTCGGGCGGGTGAACTCATACGAAAGCATCAGTTTTTTAAGATAATTCTCAGCTAAGCTATTTTCATTGTTATAAGCAATACCGGGTTAGCACAGGCTCTTCTACCAGAACATCCATGCTTGTTTTTTCTATTAAGGAAAACATCGTGCGCAACGTGATGATCCCTATTCTCAGTGCCCTGTTTCTTTTTCTGATCGGCATACTGATTATTAACTGGCAGTTATGGCAGATGGCGAAAATGAATAACGTTCATACCGCCACGGTAAGCACCCAGAAAATAGAAAGCATTTTGTCGGAAGCCGTCAGTGCGGCCAGCACGGCGAAGCGCGTTGCGGAGCAGGGGTGTACCAGCAGCGGGCAGCTGGCGCTGGGGACAGAAGCAGCGCTAAAACCGCATCTGCGCGCCATCATGATCCAGCAGCAGGGTGAAATCATCTGTACATCCCTTCCGGGGAATGGCGTATTGATTGTTCATCCGGAGACGCTACCTGAAAAAGAATTAATGCTGCTCCCCGGTAATCGACTGGTGAACGGCATCCCGGTACTTGTCTTCCAGATGCCCATCGCGGGCGGGCGCATCATCGTCAGCGTCAGTGATGCGCATTTGCAGGACGTCATCGCGAATGCATCAAACAGCGTTGACCTGGGGTTGGTTGTCGGCGAAAGCATGTTTACGCGCAACGGTGACGTGACCGGCTGGAAAGCGGCCTCGTGGACGGGTTCACTTACGGCATCTTCGCAATTCCCCTTTAGTCTGGCCTGGCAACCGCCTGCCTTTTTTAGCCTGACGCGGCTACTGCACCAGGGCTGGAGCCTGATACTGCTGATTCTCGCGCTATCCCTCGCGGTGGGCATTTTGATCCGCCGATACAAGGGAAAAAGCACCACCTTTGAAGACGATTTGCGTAAGGCCATTTTGCAGGGAGAGATCGTGCCTTATTATCAGCCGATCGTGAACGGGGACACCGGCGGGTTATACGGGGTTGAAGTCCTGGCAAGGTGGAAGCATCCAAAGTCTGGGTTTATCCCGCCGGATGTCTTTATTCCGATTGCTGAACGTAGCGGGTTGATTATTCCGCTGACCAAAGGCTTGATGGCGAAAGTGGTCACACAGCTTAAGCCGCTGTTGCCGAAGCTACCGGATGGGTTCCATATCGGAGTGAACATCAGCGCCAGACACATTGATGCCCCTTCTTTCCTCGGTGACTGTCGTCTCTTCGGCAAGGGGTTTCAGGGTAAAGCCGTGAAGCTGGTTCTCGAGGTGACCGAGCGTGAACCGTTGATCGATAATCCTCATCTGGTGGAAAACCTCAACGCGCTGCATAACGCCGGTTTTGTCATTGCACTGGATGATTTTGGTACGGGGTATTCCGGGCTGTCATGTCTTAATGCGCTTGCCATAGATTATATTAAAATTGATAAAAGCTTTGTTAACCGGGTTTCTGAGGAGAAGGACTCAACGATCCTGCTGGACTGCGTTATTGACCTGGCGAAAAAACTCTCATTGCGTATCGTGGCCGAAGGTGTGGAAACGAAAGAGCAGCTGGAGTACCTCAACCGTAATGAAATTACCCTGTTGCAGGGGTATTATTTTGGTAAACCCGTCTCCTATATCGATTTTATTAAAGTCATTTTATCTAAGCCCAGGGAGGCCGTGATGCTGTAAAACGTCAGGCGCTATAAAAAATCAGGAATAGAGCGGGTTGCCTGGCGGTGAAACACAAAATAAAGACGAGCTTCTGTTGTATGCTTAAGTGCAATTCATTTTCCTCTTATCCTGAGCTTTGTTACAGTGACAAGAGTTGTCAGCCAGGGATATCAGGCGTGATAAGGTGGAAAAGCTCGTGCATGTGAAAAATACTTTTTACACAACAACCATTACCGTCATCATTGTCTCATTGATCATCTCGCTGGCGCTTGCCGTCCAAATTGCCACGTCCAGACAGCAGTCAATCCAGCAAATTAATACCAGCGTCGCTAATCTTAGCCACACCCTGGATGTTTATACTGAAGGGATCATGCGCCAGAGTGAAATGTTAATTACTACCGTTTCCGACATAATCGAAATTTATGGCATGACCCCGCAGCAGGCGACCAATATTCAGCACATGATCCATAATCAGGATAACCTTCTTACCCAGATTAATAATGTGGTTGTTTACGATGCTCAGGGCGATATCTTCACCTCGCTGCATGAAAGTTTCACGGGGCCGCGCAAAGGCTCGGACAGAGAGTTTTTTATCTATCACAAGGAAAATAAAACTCAGCAGGTCTTTATTGGGGAGCCGGTGGTAAGCAGAACCAATGGCAAATGGGTTATCACTCTCAGTCGGCGCCTTGAAACCCAGTCCGGGGCATTTAACGGTGTCGTGGTGGTGACGCTCGGTATTGAAAATTTTCTGGCACTCTACGGGCAGATTAATATCGGTCACTCGGGCGTCATCGGCTTAACGACGCAATCAGGCGTGCTGCTGGTCCGTTATCCCTTTAAAAATACCTATATCGGCACGATTGTTTCTGATTCACCGCTCTTCAGGAAATATCTCAAAGTACAAAATACGGGGATAGCCAGCTCCATCTCACGGTTTGATAAAATCGAGCGCATCTATGCCTATGAGAAAAACCGACGCTACGGACTGGTCACCACAGTGGCCGTCAGCATTGATGAAGCTCTTGCACCCTGGCGCAAGCAGGCGATTCAGCTGGCGGTACTCATTTTCGTGTTTACGGCGATACTCATCGTGGCGTCGTACTTCCTGTATTCCGACCTGTCCCGAAAAACACGGGATAACAAAGCGCTGAAGATTATCGCTTCAGAAGATGCGTTGACCGGGCTGTACAACCGCCGCGTCTTTGATGAAAAAATCCTCTCGGAAATTGCTACGTGCGCCGCGCATGACGCGCCGATTTCGGTACTGATCGTGGACGTGGACTACTTCAAAAAATACAACGATAACTATGGTCATCCTGAAGGGGACCGGTGTCTGGCAATGCTCGGAAACAGCCTCAGGGAGAGCCTTACCCGTGATAATCAGCTTGTGGCGCGCTACGGCGGAGAGGAGTTTGCGCTGATATTGCCGGATGCGGATATTCAGGAGGCACTTCGTCTGGCCCAGACGATTATTCGCAATGTGTTCTCGCTGCAAATCGCGCATGCCTTTAGCCCCTTCGGCCGGGTGACGGTAAGCGTCGGAATTTCCACCGCCCGTGCCGTCGACATTGCAGGCAGCCAGCAAAATATCATTATTGCCGCAGACCAGGCGCTCTATCAGGCGAAACGCGCGGGACGTAACCGGTACGCGTTTGTTGGGGTATGAGAAAAAAAAGCCCACTCAGGAGTGGGCAAGAAATACTGGAAGCAATGTGAGCAATGTCGTACTGAATACCTGAGTGTTTCTCTCAACTACTCAGTGTTGAGAAAGATAATCTTTCTCAACAAAAGATGCAACCCCACAGTTTCTGTGGCCCGTACATTTTTTTTTGATGAATAATTCCCCACTCTCTCATTGTGATGCTTATCACAAATTTCCTTTCTGGAATCCTGTGCTATTCTTTTTTGTGGCGTTGATTTAATGACAAAAACCATACAGAGAGGAAAGTTATGGGAATTTTATCCTGGATTATCTTTGGGCTTATTGCGGGTATTCTGGCGAAGTGGATCATGCCGGGCAAAGATGGCGGTGGGTTTATCGTCACCGTAATACTGGGTATTGTCGGCGCGGTAGTCGGCGGCTGGATCAGTACGCTGTTCGGTTTTGGCAAGGTCGATGGCTTTAACTTCGGCAGTTTCGCCGTCGCGGTGATCGGTGCGCTGGTTGTTCTGTTTATCTACAGAAAGATCAAAAGCTAAGGTCTGAAAGCGTTGAAAAAGGCTGCCAGATGGCGGCCTTTTTACGTACTGGCGTTTACCACCAGCCAAGCTGCGTGCCGGCAAACGCCGCGATGGCAACGATCAGCATAATGACGGTTGTCTTCCGCATTTATGCCCCCGGCGCCGCGTAACCGCCGACAAAAAACCACGCTAAAAATACCACCGCCGTTATAAATATAACGACCGGGAAGAGGATCCCTATTCTCATACCATCACCTGTTTCGGTTTCTGTAACGCCGTAGAGTGTACGGGGTTAATCAATGGTGAGAAAGCGTGATTTGCTTTTTCCTTTCTTATCCTGATACATCGCGACATCCGCAGCGCGTAACGCGCTGTCAGGATCGGTTGCGGCAGGGTCCACTTCGATCACGCCGAAGCTGGCGCCCGGATAAATAATATGAACGCTGCCCAGCCAGTATTCGCCAGCGATGCAGGCGCTGAGGCGCGTTTTGAGCAGCGTAAGCTGCGCGTTATCCCCGTCCTGGTGGGGCTGGCTTAGCGACGCCACCAGAAATTCATCCCCTCCCAGACGACCGATAATATCGTCCTGCTGTTTCTCTTCCGTCAAACGCTTGCCCACTTCTATCAGGAACTGGTCGCCAGCCTCGTGGCCGTAACGATCGTTAATCAGTTTGAAATCATCCAGATCGATGAACGCGATGATGGCGTTACGCTTAAGGTGCCGGGCCAGAGAAAAGAGGGTGGTCAGATCTTCAAAAATGGCGCGACGGTTGGGTAAACCGGTAAGGGCATCCGTATAGGAGTGCGCGATGAGGGCCGCATTGGCTTCGCGAAGCTGGGTCACCAGCGACTCTTTCTGAATGGACTGGGCAATCAGCCCGGCGAAGAGCTTCAGAACCTGTTCAGCGCGCTCGCTCAGCGGCTTTCTGGCCGTGCTGGTGGCGCAGAGCGTTCCGTAAAGTGAACCATCGGCAAGATGGACAGGAATACTCATGTAGGTGGTAATGCCAAGTGCTTTCGCTGCTTCACACTCGGGCCAACGCTCGGGCACGTCATTGCTGAATATCGTGTCACTATCCAGCGCGCGCTTGCACAGCGTCTCATCCCATGCGACGCTCAGCCCCTCCGGGATCGTCATCTGCTTACTGTTGCGGGCGTAGAGAATGTGCTGAAGCCGCGCTTCGATATCCACCTTCGTCAGGTAGGTCGACTCCATGTCGGTGACAATCTCCAGCATCTCCAGTAGCTGGCGAACGAGGCTTTCAAGGGATTGCTCGGTGGCAAGGGTTTCTGAAACGCGAGCGAGGATAAGATCCGACATGACGTAGAATGACTCCCAGGCAGAAGACGTCTGCATCTGCATGTTATGCTGAATTTTTAGGCTTCAGACATAGTAAAACATGAATACAGAAAATTTAATATATGCAGGGGGCGGGCAGCAGGCGAGAAAAAAAGCCCCGTTGTTGAGACCGGGGCAAAGACATCTTGATTACGGAATGATGTTCTCTGGTCATATCGAGAACATGCCACACTATAGTGCTGAAAAGTGCAGTTAAAATGGAGAAATCATGGAGAACGTGGCGATGACCCGTTACCCTTAGACTCTGATGACGTCAAAAGGATCAATGAGATGAGATTTCTGCTTCTGGCGCTGGCGCTTCCCCTGGCCGCCTGCACCGCCAAAACCACGCCACCTGATGCACCGAAACCGCCGCACGTTATCGGTATGGCGAACCCAGCTTCCGTCTACTGTCTGGAGAAAGGCGGGGAACAGGTCCCGGTTCAAAGCCCGCAGGGCGTGCGTACCGAGTGCAAATTACCGGGCGGCGAAGTGATTGATGAATGGACGCTCTATCGTCGCGACCATCCGCAACCCGCCAGGTGACAAAGTAATATTGCCTGCGATACACTTCTCTTTAAGATTATTCTTAGCCAGTTCCTGGCGTTCGTTATCGTGAGAGAAGTATGTTTCAGCTAAAACCGGGCAGCATGGCGATGATCGTTGGCGCCCGCACGGCGTCAGGCCGTCGCAATATTGGTAAATCCGTTGAGCTGTTTGGCCTTTGCCAGCCTGGCCTGCGTTTTGTTAACCCCGTCAACGGCGTGATGACGCAATTACCGGTCACCGCAGATCGCGCGCTTTGGCTGGTGACGGGTGATGTCTACGCCTTTGACAACCAGCACGGCTTTGCGTTTGTCCGCGCCGAACATCTGATGCCGCTCACCCCGGATGAAGCGCCGCAAATTCTGGATGAACTGACGATCGGCTGATCACAGATGGCGCAGCCAGTCGGCTAAGACCAGAGCGTGATTTTGCTCCGTGTTTTTGGCAGCAAAGAGCAGGGTGACGGTCTGCCTGCGCGCCAGCGTCGCCAGACGCGCGCCCTCGTCAGCCTGCTGCGCCAGCTCTTCCCGATAGGCCTGACTGAAGGCGGCGAAATCAATCGTTTCGCTGTGAAAGGCCTTTCGTAGTTCAGTTGAGGGCGCGAGCGCTTTACACCATTCGTCATACGCGAGATCCGTTTTCTTCAGCCCGCGCGGCCACAGCCTGTCCACCAGTATCCTATAGCCGTCGTCAGGGCTTGCCTGTTCGTATACCCGTTTGCACTGAATCATGATTTCACCCTCCCAATTTAAGGTATTGTGATAATTGCAAAAGATCGGTAGTCTGAGGTTCCTTATGTTATCTGATAATACTCTGGCATAAGGAACCTTTCATGGAACACCTCCCGGTTAAAACAACGCTGCGCATTGCGCTGGTTGGCGATTACAATCCCAATGTTATTGCGCATCAGGCTATCCCGCTGGCCATTGACGACGCCGCCGCAGTGCTTGACCTCACCGCCGATTACGACTGGCTGGCCACGACGGAGCTAACAAGCGCTGAAGATCTGGTGGGCTACGATGCCATCTGGCTGGTTCCTGCCAGCCCCTATAAAAACACGGCGGCCGCTTTTATTGCCGCGCGCTACGCCCGTGAGAACGGCATCCCGTTCCTGGGCACCTGCGGCGGGTTCCAGCATGCGCTGATTGAGTATGCCCGAAACGTGCTGGGCTGGGCTGATGCGGCACACGCTGAGACGGATACCGAAGGCACCATGGTGATTGCGCCGCTGACCTGCTCGCTGGTGGAAAAAACGGATGCCATTGAGCTGCGCAATAATACGCTGATCGCCAAAGCGTACGGCAAGCCCGAAATTGAAGAGGGGTATCACTGTAACTATGGCGTGTCGCCGGCGTTTGCGCAGGCGCTGGAAAGCGGTGATATGCATGTAACGGGCTGGGACGATCAGGGTGAAATTCGTGCCGCGGAGCTGGTGACGCACCCGTTCTTCGTGATCACCTTATTCCAGCATGAACGTGCCGCGCTGGAAGGACGCCCGGTCGTGCTGGTGCAGGCGATGCTGCGCGCAGCGCGCGGGTAAAAAAGGCAGACCCGGTGGTCTGCCTGAGGATTTAACGGGGCGCGATCTCCCGGTCTCGCCCGGCTAACACACCGCAGATAGCCATTATCACAGCGGCCAGCGCACAGCCCAGAAGCGGGATTTGCCAGTCTCCTGCGGTATCGTGAATTTTCCCCATCAGCGGCGGGCCGCAGGCGGCAAGCAGGTAGCCAATCGACTGTGCCATTCCGGAGAGCGCCGCCGCCTGGTGCGCAGAGCTGGCGCGCAGGCCGATGAACGTCAGGCCGAGGATCATTGTTGCCCCTGTGCCAAAGCCAAACATCAGCGTCCACATCACCGCCATTCCGGGCATAAACCATAATCCTGCCGCGCTTATTGCGCACATCAGGGCCACTAAGCCTGCGATCGCTCGCTGATCTTTCAGGCGGTGGAGGATCAGCGGAACGGCGAGTCCCGGCACGGCCGTGGCCAGCTGCAACAGACCGTGCACCGAACCGGCCTGCGCTTCGCTGTAGCCGTGGCTCAGCAGTATCGCCGGCAGCCAGCCGATGATGACGTAGTAGATCAGCGAGTTAATTCCTAAAAAGAGCGTCACCTGCCAGGCGAGGGCCGAGCGCCAGAGCGCGCGGTTTTGCAGCGCGCCTGCGCCCGTTACCGTTGCGACGTGTTTCTGACGCCACTGCGGCAGCCAGAGCAGCAGTGCGACCAGCGGAAACGCCATCAGCATCAGCAGCGCGCCATGCCATCCCGCGCTCCCCTGTGCAAGGGGAACGATCATCGCTGAGCCAAACGCCGCCGAGACGCCCATCGTCAGGGAATAGGCGCCGGTGAGCTTCGCCACCTGGCCCGGAAAATCACGCTTAATTAATCCCGGTAACAGCACGTTCCCGAGCGCAATACCGCAGCCGACGATCGCCGTTCCGATGAAAAGCAAAGCGGCGGAAGGCAGCGAGCGAACGGCAATCCCGGCGCAAATGAGCAGCAGGGCGATAAACAGGCTGCGCTCCATGCCGATACGCCGGGAAACGCCTGCGGCGAGCGGCGAGACAAGGGCGAAAGCCAGCAGGGGCAGGGTGGTCAGCAGACCGGTTTGCGCCGTGCTTAAGCCATAATCAAGACGAATGGTATCGAGCAGCGGCGCTGCGCCAGTAAAGGTGACGCGAAGTGTGGTGGCAATCATCAGGATGCCTGCAATCAACAGCGCGCCGTGTTTTCCTGAGGTGCGAATAGCAGTAGTCATTATGTTCTCATACGTTCAAGCGAGCGCACACAATACCGATTTTCTCAGCGGTTGAAATCAGGCTAAAATGACAGTTTATCGCTCATATCGGACAAACTGATGATTGGTCTGGGACTGGAAGGCTACGATCCAGATAGCCAGTACGATGCGGCCGTCGCATTTCGCATTCAGGTAGTGGCGGAGGAACAATATATTCCGCTTCATCATCACCGTAAGGCGCAGCTGATTCTGGCCCTCGGCGGCGCAATCACCTGTGAAGTGGAAAATGCCATGCTGATGGTGCCGCCCCAGTATGCCGTCTGGATCCCCGGCCAGATGCCGCACAGTAACAGGGCCACGCCGGGCGCGCAGCTCTGCTTTTTGTTTATTGAGCCGGGGGCTGCCAGCCTGCCCGAGCGCTGCTGTACTCTGAAAATCTCCCCCCTGGTGCGTGAGCTGATTTTATCGCTCGCGGAAAAATCTCGTGAACAGCTGCAGCTCGCGGCCACCTCGCGTCTGGTGGACGTCCTGTTTGACGAGCTGCCGCTCCAGCGACAGGAGCATCTGCAGCTGCCCGTGTCGCCCCATCCCAAAATCCGGCTGATGAGCGAGAAGATGGCGGAAGAGCCCGCCGCCTGGCAGACGCTGGCGCAGTGGGCGAGCCACTTCGCCATGAGCGAGCGCAACCTGGCGCGGCTGGTAGTGAAGGAGACCGGTCTAAGCTTCCGCCGCTGGCGTCACCAGCTGCAGCTGATTGTGGCGTTACAGCATTTAATAAGCGGCAAATCGGTGCAGCAGGTGGCCCAGTCACTGGGCTATGACTCGACCACCGCGTTTATCACCATGTTCAGGAAGGGACTGGGCCAGACGCCGGCGCGTTATATGGCCAGCCTGACTACGACTTCCCAATAAACAGCGAGACAAGGCCTGCCGCAATCAGCGGGCCGACCGGCACGCCGCGAAAGAGCGCCACGCCCAGCACGGTGCCCACCAGCAGGCCCGCCACCAGCGAGGGCTGGCTGCTCATCAGCGTGACGCCGCGTCCGCCCAGCCATGACACAAAAATCCCCACCGCGATCGCCACCAGCGATTTCCAGTTTACAAACGAGTGCAGCAGCGTGGAGGCGGGAAGCGTGCCGCTGGCGATGGGCGCCATTACCCCGATGGTTAAGATGATGATCCCGATGGTGAGGCCTTGTTTTTCTATCCACGGGAAAAAGGTATTTAACGGAGTCACGCGCACAATAATCAGCACCAGAATCGAGATGGCGACGGTGGTGTTATGGCTGATAAAGCCGAGCGCGGCGAGTGCCAGAAGAATGAGCAGAGTAGGGTCTAACATAGGGAATCCTTGCCAGAATAATGGTCCTGTTTACTGTACGCGCAAACGCGGCAGAGAACAGTGTTAAAAAGATTTTATCGTTGTCATAACCTTGTCATTTACGCGGATTAAAACGAAAGCAGATATCGCAAAAGGGTCGCCATCATGAACGATCACATGTTTGTGGAAACGCTGATTATCTCCTCATCGTTTTTCGCTATTGCCGTTATTCTTGTTGCCTCCGTGCTGTTCCTGGAACGAAAAGGCTGACAGGGCGTCAGCCGTTGCAGTTAGGCTTTATGGAAGGTGACGAGCTCAGGACGGGCGATGCGCAGGTAATCCTGGGTATCCATAATCACGGATTTCTCCAGCAGGCCGGCGTTAAACGCGATTTCGTCAAAGCGCTCGAACAGCAGCGGGTCGGCAACCAGCGCCAGGTCAGGATGGAAGCTAAAGGGCGGGATAGCGCCGAAAACGCAGGCGGTCAGGGCATCGACTTCGGCCGGGCTGGCGAGGGAGGCCTTTAGCCCGCCAAAATGGCTGGCAAGCTGGCTCAGGTCAGCCTGCAGGTCGGCGGCGAGGATCGCCAGAACATGTTTCTTTACGCCGTTTCCCTTCACCTTGCAGACCAGGGCTTTGGCGCCTTGCCGAAGGTCGGTTCCGCGAATTTCACTTACCGCTTCACATTTCCCGACCGCCTCGTGCTCCATGACGCGAAAACGCGCGCCCTGCGCGGTGAGTAAGGTAATGAGCTGCTGGTGGGTTCCTGTTCCAATAACGTCGTCAGTCATAACGATTTTCCCGGTGATAATCCAGTATGCAGGGGTCTACATTAGCACGGGATGAACGGGGTCGAAAGAAAACAGCCAGCGGGTTCGCTGGCTGTGGGATTATGCGTTGCTGGTAGCAGACTGCTTGTGGAACAGCTCCCTGAACACCGGATAAATGTCATCCTGGTCACGGATATGCTGCATGGCAAAATTATCGAACATCGACTGCAGATGCTCATACTCCCGCCACAGGGTCTGGTGCGCACGACGGGTGATTTCGATATAGCTGTAGTAACGCACGACCGGCAGAATTTTCTTCGCCAGAATCTCGTGACACAGCGGCGAGTCGTCGGCCCAGTTATCGCCATCCGACGCCTGCGCGGCATAAATGTTCCACTGTGCCGGGTCGTAGCGCTCTTTGACCACTTCATCCATCAGCTTCAGCGCGCTCGAGACGATGGTGCCCCCGGTTTCCTGCGAGTAGAAGAACTCATGTTCATCCACTTCTTTTGCCTGGGTATGGTGACGGATATAGACCACCTCGACGTTCTTATAGGTTCTGCTCAGGAACAGGTAGAGCAGGATATAAAAACGCTTCGCCATATCCTTCGTGGCCTGGTCCATCGAGCCGGACACGTCCATCAGACAGAACATCACCGCCTGGCTGGAGGGCTCAGGGCGTTTTTCGTAGTTCTTGTAGCGCAGGTCAAAGGTGTCGATAAACGGGACCCGTTCGATCTTCGCCCTCAGCTCTGCAATCTCTTTACGCAGGCGCTCCTCTTCCAGCAGTTGCGCCGGTTCCGTATTTTCCACCACCTTCAGGCTGCTCTCCAGCTCGCGCAGTTCGCGACGTTTGCCTGCCGTCATGGCCGTGCGTCGCGCCAGCGAGTTCTGCAACGAACGCACGACGCTGATGTTGGCGGGCACGCCGTTGGCGGTATAGCCCGCGCGGTGGGTTTTATATTCATTAAGCTGACGATGCTGATTCTTTTTCAGATTCGGCAGCGCCAGGTCTTCGAACAGCAGGTCGAGATATTCATCTTTTGAGATCTGGAAGACAAATTCGTCCTGACCTTCACCGTCCTGGCTGGCCTGTCCCTGACCGCTTCCTGAACCACCGCCGCCGCCCTGAGGGCGCTCAATTCTGTCGTTCTGAACGAAGTGGTCATTACCTGGGTGTACGCGATGGCGCAGGCCGCCTCGCCCCTGATGAAACATCGGTTCGCTGATGTCATCGGTGGGGATGGAGACAGACTCGCCGCTGTCGACGTCGGTCACCGAGCGTTTGTTGATGGCCTCGGAGATAGACTGTTTAATTTGCGCTTTATAACGACGCAAGAAGCGCTGGCGGTTCACCGTGCTCTTGTTTTTGCCGTTAAGACGCCGGTCAATAAACCAGGTCATATACCCCCCGTACTGCATTTGCCAACTTGCATTTTGTAGGCCCGGCAGGCGCTAACCGCCGCCGGGCACTTGTTTTAAGACGATTTACGCACGCGCAGGTACCATTCGCAGAGCAGGCGGACCTGTTTGCGGGTGTAGCCTTTTTCCATCATACGGTCGACAAAATCGTCGTGTTTTTTCTGTTCATCGGTTGAGGTTTTGGCGTTAAACGAGATCACCGGCAGCAGCTCTTCGGTATTGGAGAACATTTTCTTCTCAATGACCGTGCGCAGCTTCTCGTAGCTGGTCCAGTTCGGATTGCGCCCGTTGTTATGCGCTCTGGCGCGCAGGACGAAGTTCACAATCTCATTACGGAAGTCTTTCGGGTTGCTGATCCCGGCAGGCTTCTCGATTTTTTCCAGCTCCGCGTTCAGGGATTCACGGTCAAACAGCTGGCCGGTATCCGGGTCGCGGTACTCCTGATCCTGAATCCAGAAGTCAGCGTAGGTGACATAACGGTCAAAAATGTTCTGCCCGTATTCTGAATAGGATTCCAGGTAGGCCGTCTGGATCTCTTTGCCAATGAACTCGGCGTATTTCGGGATCAGGTAACCTTTCAGGAACTCAAGGTAGCGTTCAGCCTGCTCCTGCGGGAACTGCTCGCGCTCGATTTGCTGCTCCAGCACGTAGAACAGATGCACCGGGTTGGCCGCCACTTCCGCATGGTCGAAGTTAAAGACGCGGGAGAGGATCTTAAACGCGAAGCGCGTGGACAGACCGTTCATCCCTTCATCCACCCCGGCGTAGTCGCGATACTCCTGATACGACTTCGCTTTCGGATCGGTATCCTTCAGGCTCTCACCGTCATAGACGCGCATTTTCGAGTAGATGCTGGAGTTTTCCGGCTCTTTCAGGCGCGACAGGATGGAGAAGCGAGACAGCGTTTCCAGCGTGCCAGGCGCGCACGGCGCATGCACCAGCTCACTGTGGTTAAGCAGTTTCTCGTAAATTTTGATCTCTTCGGAGATCCGCAGGCAGTAAGGCACCTTAACGATGTACACGCGGTCAAGGAAAGCCTCATTGTTTTTGTTGTTACGGAAGGTCACCCATTCAGATTCGTTCGAGTGGGCAAGAATGATCCCGTTAAACGGCAGGGCGGAGATACCTTCCGTCCCGTTGTAGTTTCCTTCCTGAGTGGCCGTCAGCAGCGGATGCAGCACCTTAATGGGCGCTTTAAACATCTCGACGAATTCCATAATCCCCTGGTTAGCCCGGCACAGCGCGCCGGAGTAACCGTAGGCATCCGGGTCGTTTTGCGCGAAGTTTTCCAGCTTGCGGATGTCGACCTTACCGACCAGCGCCGAAATATCCTGGTTGTTCTCATCACCGGGTTCCGTTTTGGCGATGGCGATCTGTTCCAGGATCGACGGCCAGACTTTCACCACGCGGAATTTGGTGATGTCGCCACCAAACTCATGCAGGCGTTTTGCCGCCCACGGCGACATGATGGTGCCGAGGTAGCGACGCGGGATGCCGTACTCTTTATCCAGAATCTGCGCATCTTCCTGCGGATTGAACAAGCACAGCGGATGGTCGTTCACCGGGCTGCGCTCGCCGTTGGCGCTCAGGACATAGATAGGCACGCGCTGCATCAGCGACTTCAGGCGTTCCGCCAGCGAGGATTTACCGCCGCCCACGGGGCCGAGTAAATAGAGGATCTGTTTCTTCTCTTCCAGACCCTGCGCGGCATGCTTCAGGTAGGAGACAATCTGCTCTATGGCATCTTCCATGCCATAGAACTCTTCAAACGCCGGGTATCGGGCGACCACCCGATTCGAAAAGAGACGGGAAAGCCGGGGTTCCAGGGCAGTGTCAACCATGTTTGGCTCACCAATAGCCATCAATAGCCGTTCTGCCGCATTGGCATAGGCACTGCGATCTTGCCGACAGATGGTAAGAAACTCCTGCAGTGTGAACTCTTCGTCCTTGGCAGCTTCATAGCGCTGGCGATAGTGATCGAATATATTCATGGCATGCCGTCCTTTCGTTTTTTAGCACAGGATAAGAGCCGTTCGTATGAGTAGTGGAGGCTCCCGGAAGAGAATCTCTCGCACCTCACTGCCAGAGCAGCAACCTGTGTGCCAGGTCAGACGCTAAGAACCGCAGGGTGTTCAGGAAAACTCTTCTTAAATTAAAGCGTAGATGGCATTTGCAAAACTTGCATGCCCATAAAATCTACTTTCAATGACATATCAATAACTCATCCAAAAATTTCCACTCTGGTAATAAGGCAAAAGCACATTTTTCATTCAGCGGTCATGTAAATGAAAGCCGGTTGTCATCTGATAAGTTAAAAATAATGGGTTAATCAGACTGATTAGCAGGCAAAAAATTTTGGGATGTACGGGAATGGCGGTTACACTTCACCCGCTGATTATTTGACTACAGGAAAGAATGGATTGTGACCAAACTCAAACTTCTGGCATTAGGCATCCTTGCCGCGACCGCAGTAAGCACCGCACAGGCGGAAAGTCAGTGGACGGTTGGCGCGGGTGTTGGCGTCATTAACAGCCCGTACAAACAGTATGACCGTGATGTTTATCCTGTGCCGGTTATCACCTATGAAGGCGATAACGTCTGGTTCCGTGGGCTCGGCGGCGGCTACTATCTGTGGAACGATACGGCCGATAAGCTTTCCATCATGGCGTACTACGATCCTACGCACTTCAAGCCGGGTGACAGCGACAGCCACGAGCTTCGCCAGCTCGACAAGCGTAAAAGCTCGATGATGGCCGGCCTCTCTTATGTGCATAACACCCAGTATGGCTTCCTGCGTACGGCCCTGGCAGGCGATACGCTGGATAACAGCAACGGCTTTATCTGGGATCTGGCGTGGCTGTACCGTTACACCAACGGTGGTCTGACCCTGACGCCGGGTATTGGTGTGCAGTACAACAGCGAGAACTACAATGACTACTATTATGGCGTCTCTAAAAACGAGTCCCGTCGTAGCGGTCTGAAGAGCTACAGCGCAGATGACGGCTGGGATCCGTACCTGGAGCTGACCGCGAGCTATAACTTCCTTGGCGACTGGAGCGTGTACGGTACTGGCCGTTATGAGCGTCTGAGCGATGAAGTGAAAGACAGCCCGATGGTCGATAAGTCCTGGGCAGGCATCTTCTCTGTCGGTGTGACCTACAAGTTCTGATTGTGCACTTATATTGTGCAATTGGTGCATCAAAACGGGGCGCTTGCGCCCCGTTTGCTTTAGTGTGGTGCAGCGAGATTATCGCTTAATAATGCGGATCGTCTGACCTAAACGAGATGGCTTTTCTTCACTCGCTTTCTGCGGGGTAGTCACGCAGGCCGTTTCCACGCAGACAAACGTTTTATACCCGTCGTCAGGCACGTCGGCCATGCTGACAGACAGTGCAGGGCCCGGGTTCCAGCCCACCACGTTGCTGTGATGGTGATGTACTACCTCAATGCCGCGGTTCAGGGCACCGTCGTGGATCATGCTGCATGCTTCCGGATGCAGATAGACGCGGTCGGTACGGTCAGGAAACGCCTGAACCCCGTCGCTGAGTTTGCCCTCTTTCGCGTTGTCGACTTTATCGATAAAGGTATCGCCCAGACCGCTCACCTTCACAGCGCTGATGTCACCCACGTTGAAATAGGTGTGCAGGGCGGAGGTGGTTTCGAAGTCGCCGTGGGCTTCCAGTTCGATTTCACAGGTTTTACCCAGCTTAAAGCGGGCGTACAGGGTGAAATCGTGCGGCCACAGGGCGCGGGTTTCGTCATTTGCCTGCAGCTCAAAGGTCAGCACGGCACCGCTGTCGTCTTCGTTATGCGCTTTCAGGGTCCACTGCTGGTTACGGGCAAAACCGTGAGAAGGCAAACCCGGCTGTGTGGACGGGCCGAACCACGGCCAGCAGATCGGTACGCCACCACGGATTGCAGCCCCTTTTTTGAAGGAGGTCGCATCACTGAGCCACAATCCCTCAACTTCACCTTCCGGCTTCCAGGAGAGCAGGTGGGCGCCGTTCAGCGCCACGGAGGCCTTAACGCGTGGATGGTCAACGACGATAACGTCAGCACCGTCAATCTGGCGGCGGGAGAGCACAGGGGTAAGTTGTTCGACTACCGGAAGTGCAAAAATTTTATTAATCATTAAGCAATCCTCTGTCTTATAAATAAAAAAGGCGACCGAAGTCGCCTTTTTGGATCAAACACTCATCTCAACTTATTTGGAGATGTGAGCGATCAGGTCCAGTACTTTGTTAGAGTAGCCGGTTTCGTTGTCGTACCAGGATACCAGTTTAACGAAGTTGTCGTTCAGTGCGATACCTGCTTTAGCATCGAACACGGAAGTGCACACTTCGCCGTTGAAATCGGTAGATACAACGTCGTCTTCGGTGTAACCCAGAACGCCTTTCATTGGGCCTTCGGAAGCAGCTTTGATTGCTTTCTTAATTTCTTCATAAGAAGCAGCTTTTTCCAGACGAACGGTCAGGTCAACAACGGATACGTTAGGAGTTGGAACGCGGAACGCCATACCAGTCAGTTTGCCATTCAGTTCTGGCAGTACTTTACCTACAGCTTTAGCCGCACCGGTAGAGGATGGGATGATGTTCTGAGCCGCGCCACGGCCGCCGCGCCAGTCTTTGTGAGACGGGCCATCAACGGTTTTCTGAGTAGCGGTGGTTGCGTGAACGGTAGTCATCAGACCTTCGATGATGCCGAAGTTGTCGTTGATAACTTTAGCCAGCGGTGCCAGGCAGTTGGTGGTGCAGGATGCGTTGGAAACGATGTCCTGGCCAGCGTAAGTTTCGAAGTTTGCACCGCGAACGAACATTGGGGTGTTGTCTTTGGAAGGACCAGTCAGAACAACTTTCTTCGCACCCGCAGTGATGTGTTTACGTGCAGTTTCGTCGGTCAGGAAGATACCGGTAGCTTCAGCTACAACGTCAACACCGATTTCGTTCCATTTCAGGTTAGCTGGGTCTTTCTCAGCAGTAACGCGGATGGTTTTGCCATTAACAACCAGGTGGCCGTCTTTCACTTCAACGGTGCCGTCGAAACGACCGTGAGTTGAGTCGTACTTCAGCATGTACGCCATGTATTCAGCGTCCAGGAGATCGTTGATACCAACGATTTCGATGTCAGAACGTTTCTGAGCAGCACGGAAAACAATACGGCCGATACGGCCAAAACCGTTGATACCTACTTTGATAGTCATATATTCCACCAGCTATTTGTTAGTGAATAAAAGGTTGCCTGTAAAATTACAAAAACCTTACGCAGCGTCAAGCGGAATCGTGTCAATCATTGCGACAAATCAATCCTGTGACTAACGTTTGTGCGACTGACTCGCCTCACTTTCCCTTTGAGCTTGCAACCACATGGGGGCTGCGCCCGGAATTTTAAAGTCCTCGCAGGATAAAAATGTGAATATGATCACAATTGCCTGACCGCCTTTTCGCGACACATAAGTTTAGATCAAAAGTGCACGCAAGGGTGTTAATGTTTTGTTAGAATGCGGGGTAAAAGATGTCTGTTTCTACAGCGAGATGTAAGCATATGTCGAACCAACGTAACCCCGACGATTTGAAAAAAAACCTCACAGAAATGCAGTTTTACGTGACGCAAAACCACGGGACGGAACCGCCGTTCACCGGGCGTTTACTGCACAACAAGCGAGACGGCGTCTACCACTGCCTGGTCTGTGATGCTCCGCTGTTCAATTCCCAAACGAAATTTGATTCGGGCTGCGGCTGGCCGAGCTTTTACGAGCCGGTGAGCGATGAGGCTATCCGCTATCTGACCGACTCGTCGCACGGTATGGTGCGCACGGAAATTCGCTGTGGCAACTGCGATGCGCACCTTGGACACGTCTTCCCGGATGGCCCTCAGCCGACGGGCGAGCGTTTCTGCGTGAATTCAGCCTCAATGAGCTTCACTGACGACGAAAACGGCGACCAGATCAAGGGTTGAAAAAACGATTCAGCAAATTATTCCTTTAAAAGGGCGGGATTGTGAATATTGAAGACATGATTAGCGGGATGACGCCGGAGATTTATCAGCGTCTGGTCACCGCCGTAGAGCTGGGAAAATGGCCCGATGGCGTCGCGCTGACCCCGGAGCAAAAAGAGAACAGCCTGCAGCTGGTGATGCTGTGGCAGGCGCGCAACAACACCGACGCGCAGCACATGACGATCGACACCCGTGGTCAAATGGTGATGAAGAGCAAGCGTGAGCTGAAAGAGGACTTCGGTATCACCCCGAAGCCGATTGCGACTTTCAAATAAGGCTCTCCCTGTAGGCCGGGTAAGCGCTAGCGCCACCCGGCACACTACACCTTAGTGTGGGATCCCGAGCGACGCCGCCAGCTGCTTCGCTAACTGGTTTTCGTCATCCGCGCCGTACTCCCAGAACATCGCTCCGGCGAGCCCTTTCTGTTTGATGTAGTCCGCTTTGATCGCCACGGATCGCGGGTTCTCATACGAAATCGCAAACAGCGCGTTGCCATCGGCACCCTTCACCGAAAGCCACGGCACTTTCGCCTGGTCGTCCCAGTGCTCGGTAAAGCGTTTTTGCGGATCGTTCAGCAGCGTTTTGACGATATCGTTGTACTTCACGTAGGTATCTTTGGTCAGGTCATAGCCGAGCGACTTGAACAACCCGATCTCCTGCGGCCCGAAGTAGGGCTGAGTGGCCGGATTTTTTTGCGCATCGGGTTTCGTCCAGTCAATGCCCGGCTCCACGGCGCGTTTCGGTACGCGGCCATAGAAACCAATCCCGAGATTCATCTGCTGTGGCTTCAGCCCGGCGGCCAGATAGTTGTTCACCACAAAATCGACGCTGTATTTGTCCGCGGCGGCCACCGTCGGCCAGGCGCTGGAGTCGTACAGGTTGGCATTGAAATACTGCGTGCCGTACGCCATGTCGTAGGTCATCAGGTTGATGTAATCGAGCAGGGGCGCAATGGCTTTCACATCCACCCAGCTTTTCGGACTTTCCGCATTCGCGCCTACCGCAATGGTCACCAGCTTTTTATGCCCGAACGCGTCGCGCATCTCCTTCAGCAGGGCGGTAAAGTTATCCCTGTCGGCGGGCTGGCTAGCCACCAGGCCCCAGGCGCCGTTGACCGGATACTCCCAGTCGAGGTCGATCCCGTCCAGACCATATTTTTCAACAATCTCCTGCGCGGAGCGGATGAACACCGCGCGGCTCTCTTGGGTTGCCGCTGCGCCAGAGAAACCACGCGCGCCCCAGCCGCCGACGGAGAGCAGGACCTTAAGATTTGGGTTTTGCTTACGCAGCGTGGGGATTAAGGCCAGATCGGACGCCACTTTTGGCGATAGCCAGATTTGATGCAGCTTCGCCGGATCTTTCAGCGCGGCGTTGGTTTCGTCTTTTTCGTCGTTATAGACCAGACCAAACGAGTAGTTCAGGTGGGTGATCTGGCGAACGTCCAGCTTATTGATATCGCCACCCGGTCCGGCGGTGACGTCGCCACCCCCGTTAAAGTAGCCTACGGACATCAGGGAACTGGCGGAGGCAACTGATGCGCAAAGCAAGGGTAGTGCTGCCAGCAAGGGCAAACGTTTCATACAAGTTCCTCTTTGACTTAATAAAAATAACCACGCCACGGAAATGGCGTGGCGAAAAAACAGCCTGACGAGAATAGCATTGCCGCTGCGCTGAGGATGCGAGGGAGTTCACTTTATGGGGAGCGGAGGGGGAGTTTTGCCGGGTGGCGCTGACGCTTGCCCGGCCTACAAAACCAAAGAAGTCGGCCGGGTAAGGCGCAGCCGCCACCCGGCTTAAAAGACTACGCCTGCGTTTCCAGCCAGTCTTCGAGCGTATACAGCGTCGCGCCTTCCGCAGCCATATCCATAAACGCCTGAGCGCTGTCCTGCGGATGAATGTTCACCCCGCGGCAGCCGTCGGTGATGACGCTGACGGTGTAGCCAAGCTGAAGCGCATCCAGCACGGTGAACTTCACGCAGTAGTCCGTTGCCAGCCCTAGTACAATCAGCTCGGTGATTTCATGGTGACGTAACCAGGCGTCCAGCGCCGTTTTCTGGCGATGCCCGTTATCAAAAAACGCGCTATAGCTGTCGATAGCCGGGTTTTCACCTTTATGGAACACCGCGTCGATGGCTTTCTGGTTCAGGAGCGGATGTAACTCCGCGCCTTCCGTTTGCTGTACGCAGTGATCCGGCCAGAAAGTTTGCGCCAGCCCGTCGAGTTCACCCTGGGTGAAGGGCTCGACATTGTGCTGGCTGGCAAAGCTGCCGTGATTTGCCGGGTGCCAGTCCTGGCTTGCGACAACGGCTTCACCACGGGCTTTGCACCAGTCAATCAGCGTGTTGGCTACGTCAACGGTGCTGTCACCTTCGGCGACGGCCAGCGCACCGCCCGCGCAGAAATCATTTTGCAAATCGACCAGGAGCAGGGCGCGTTGCTTCATGAGACCTCCTTATTCGTCAGGCGTCAGTTCGCCGCGCAGGTTTTGCATCATCGCGCTGCGAATGGACTGAATGTCCAGATCCTGACTCAGTAAATAGTGAAGTTTAGTCAGCGTTGCCTCAACGGTCATATCGAAACCGCTGATCACCCCCGCATGCGCCAGCGCGTTGCCGGTGGCATAGCCGCCCATATTCACTTTACCGGACATACACTGGGTCAGGTTCACCACCACAATTCCGCGTTCGCTGGCTTCCTGAAGCTCTTTCAGAAACTCGCCGTTTTGCGGCGCATTGCCCACGCCGTAGGAGCGCAGGATAAGCGCTTTCACCGGCTGGCGCAGGAAGTTACGCACCACGTCCGCAGAGATACCCGGATAAATGGTCACCACGCCAATCGGTTGCGGGGTAATCGGATGCACAATCAGCTCGCCCGCGGTGTTCGGCGCAGGAGGGGTGCCCAGACGACGGATATGAATCCCGGCCTCCAGCAGCGGCTGCAGGTTGGGTGAGGCAAAGGCGTCAAAGCCGTCGGCGTGGGCTTTGGTGGTGCGGTTACCGCGATACAGACGGTTGTTAAAGAACAACGACACTTCGTTAATCGGGTAATTCGCCGCCACGTACAGGGAGTTCAGCAGGTTGATCTGCCCGTCGGAGCGCAGCTCCGCCAGCGGAATTTGCGACCCGGTCACAATAACCGGCTTGCTCAGGTTCTCCAGCATGAAGGAGAGCGCCGAGGCGGTAAACGCCATGGTGTCGGTGCCGTGCAGGATCACGAAGCCGTCGTACTGGTCATAATGGGCTTTAATGTCATCCGCGATGTGCTGCCAGTCTTCCGGCGTCATGTCGGAGGAGTCCATCAGCGGCTCGTATTCGTGGATGGTGAAGTCAGGCATTTCCGGACGGTGGAATTCGGGCATCAGCGCAAGCTGACGCTGCAGGTGGCCGGAGACGGGGATATAGCCGTTTTCAGAGCGCTGCATACCGATGGTACCGCCAGTGTAGGCTACATAAATCGATTTCTTCTGCATGGTAGTGAGTTCTTGTTCTTCAAAAGAAAAAAATCCCCTCTTCGTAGGAAGAGGGGACGGTTTTTAACGGACGTTCGCGCAGGTCAGGCAAAACGCGTAACGACTCTGTGGATCGTTAAAGGCCGCAAGCTTATCGCTTTCTGCCTTCATCGCTTTTGCCGCCGTGGCGACCGGCGCAGGCAGGTAAGCCTGCAGCGCCTCCGGCAGCATGGCGCGTACCGAGCCGGACATGCTGTCCATGACCATATCGAAGAACGACGGTTCGTCCTGGTAATACTCGATATGCCACTGCTTCAGCTTCGCCAGTTCGGCGGCTTTCTTCACCGCGTCATCGAAGTCACCCAGGCTGTCCACCAGTCCGTTGCTCTTCGCATCCTGACCGGTCCAGACGTGGCCCTGCGCAATCTGGTCGATCTGCTCAGGCGTCTTTTTGCGCGAGTCGGCGACCAGGGTGATAAAGCGTTTATAGCCGTTCTCAATGCTGAGCTGCATCATCTCAGAGACTTCCGGCGGCAGGGATTTGGTCACCGCGACATCCGCGAGCGGAGAGGTCGCTACGCCGTCAGTATGCACGCCCAGAGAATCCAGGCTGTTCTCTACGGTGTTGATCACCCCGAAGATGCCAATCGAGCCGGTGAGCGTGCTTGGGTTCGCCACGATGTAGTTGGCTGGTGTTGAGATCCAGTACCCCCCGGAGGCGGCCATTCCGCCCATTGAGACGACGACAGGCTTACCGGCGGCGCGGGCCGCGGCCAGTTCAGCGCGGATCACTTCGGAGGCGCTGACGCTACCGCCAGGGCTGTTGACCCGCAGGACAATCGCCTTCACTTTCGGATCGAGGCGCGCATCGCGGATTTGTGACGCGGTGGTGTCGCCGCCCACGTTCCCCGGGGTCTCCTGACCGTCCATGATCGCACCGTTAGCAAAGACCACCGCGACGCTGTCACCGTTCTCATCCGGTTTCTTCGTCGAGTAATCATACATGCTGATGGCGCTGTAATTTTTGTCCTCTTTGCTCCAGCCAAACTGTTTGCTCAGGGATTTTTCAATCTCGGCGCTGGTGCCCAGGGCATCAACCAGTTTGTTATCGAGCGCATATTTCGCGGTATCGCCGTCAACCTTACGCAGGCCTTCGAGCACGCCCTGCGCGCCAGGGAACACCTGCTCAGGCGTAATCTGACGGTTAGCGGCAACGGTGCCGAGATAGTTCTGCCACAGCTCGCCAATCCAGCGGCTGTCCGCTTCGCGGGCGGCAGGTGACATATCGTCGCGGATAAACGGCTCCACGGCGGATTTGTACGTGCCGACGCGGAAGACGTGGGTGGTAACCTTCAGCTTGTCGAGCAGCGATTTGTAGTACAGGCCGTTGGTGGCAAAGCCGTGCAGATCGACCGTACCCTGCGGGGAGAGCCAGATTTTATTGGCGAAGCTCGCCAGATAATATTGCCCCTGGCTGTAGCTGTCGCCCACGGCAATGACCGGCTTGCCGCTGTCGCGGAATTCGCGCAGCGCTTTACCGATGTACTGCATAGACGGCTGGTCGCCGCCGGCAAAATCTTTCAGATCCAGCACGATGCCGGTGATGTTGCGGTCATCTTTCGCCTGACGGATGGCATCGACGATATCGAACAGGGAGTTTTCCTGCAGGCGGTCGGACGTGGCGCCAAACAGCTGGCGACTGATCACACCCAGACGGTTGCTGGCTGACGGTTTATCAACGATGACGCCGGTGATATCGAGTAACAGGGCCCCGCGCGTTGAATGCTGCGCCTGATTCGCGTTACTGATGTGCATCCAGATGCCCGCGCAAACCAGAACCAGGAAGATGAAGAAGATGTTCATCACCAGGTTGCGGACGAAGTTGAGCAGTCGCCACGTCCATTTAAAGAAACCGGCAATAATTCGCCAAAGGGTTCGCATGTATTCTCCCTAACCAGAAAATGACTGTTTCCGTCGCCACTGGACGGTAATGTTGGGTTATCGTAATGACCCAACCGCCACTTGTCAGCAGGAATCGCCTGCCAGGC
>OIES01000237.1_pt1 | contig 28886 bp, 22 predicted proteins | sample 1581811 | NCBI WGS metagenome assembly OIES01 (sample SAMN03281021, study PRJEB24777) | human gut metagenome | isolation source: fecal sample PR177 from 1 month old male Malay infant, vaginal delivered... | reverse complement strand
ATAATTCCTGCCGGTTATCATAACGGTTCTGGTTATGTGGATCAGGCAATTACAAATAGAGGTGCTTGGGGAACAAGCATTGGAATAAATGGCAATATTACTATTCCGGAAGGATATCATAATGGACAGGGACATGTGACGCAAAGTATTGCAACGATGGGCGGACAGACTATTACGCCTAGTGCTAATCAGCAGACTGTATCATGTAGTGGAAAGTATATGACAGGGAATGTCATTATTTCGCCTTCATATTATTATATTAGAACACAAGTCTCTATAGTAATGCCAGAACAAGATAAAACACTAAGAGTTTATACTAATATTACTCCTCCAAATATGTTGGAGGGAAAAGGTTGTGCCGTTATGGTAAGCATATCAAATATTGGTACAATGACAGCTTTTCTGAATGTTCCAACAAGCTCGCAAAGTACAAATAATACAGCCTCCAGTTATATTAGTTCTGGAATAAGTGGATCAGTTTATGCTACTAATAAGAAAAATGGTACAAATAATTCTCCTGTATTAATATTAAGTACTATCAGAAACCTCAAGGGAATTTTCGTAGGTACTACTCAAACAGCCACAATAACAGCATATTCATTTTCATTTAGCCTTTAAAATATCAATATTACTAAATCATGAAAGGTGGTGATAACTATTTATGCAAATATTTATCCGATAAGTCCGATTGATGCGGATATCGGGGGAACAATAAAATTTAATTGGAGTGGTAATCAGGCTTTTAAAAACCGCTGCATAATAAAAGATAATGATAGCTCTGAGGTCGTTTATGATTGTACAGTAGAAACTTTTAAATTTGAACATCAGATTCAATTGGATCAAGCGAATTTAATTAATGGTAAGAAGTATAACGCCTTTATAATCGTGATTGATAAAGCTGGCACTGAGTCCGATCTTCAGCCTCTCGGAGCACTCTTCCACTGCTTATCTACACCATCTTTCCAATTTTCAAATGTAACTGACGGTCAAATAATCTCATCATCTAGTTATGAATTTTTTCTCAATTATAGTCAATCTGAGAATGAACTTTTGGATTCTTGGTCTATAACGCTCTACTCTTATTCCCAAATGCAAGTTGCAACCTCTGGCACAAAGTATGATACCGAACAACTATCATATTTATTTGCTGGATTTGACAATAAAAAGGAATATTACATACGAGGAACAGGTAAAACGGTAAATGGAATACCTTTAGATACTGGTTTTATCAAAGTTTCGGTAACATATGAAGTCCGAGAATTGTTTTCCTTGTTGGAGCCAACTAATCTTCCAGATATCGGTGCCATTCAGATTCGTTCAAATATCGTCTCTGCTGAAGGACATCTGGAAAAAGAAGGTATATATATCAATGGAGAATGTATTGATCTTAGAAATAATACACTGACATATTCTGAAGGTTTTATACTAAAAGGTGACTTTTCATTTATTTTATCTTTTTATGGTGTCAAGCCAAATAAAGAAATATGTAAATATATTGGTCAAAACTTGCTTCTGACCATTATCTACAGAATAAGTAAATTTGGCACAGATGAACGCATGGGTTGCTTTGAACTTCGAATCGAAAGTAACGGATTATCTTATATTTTGTACAGTAATCCACTTGAATTACCTGTCGATAACACACTAATCGGCTTATGTCTAGTACGTCAAAATGACCTATATAATATCGAAGCAGCAAAACTAAAGGAGGTGGAAGTTTAATGTTTCTCGGTTCAACTTTTGCTGGAACAGATAGAGCATTTCAAGCTTCCCCTGTTCCGGCCAATGACTATAATAAAATCGAATTGAAGAATATGGTTCTTGATGAACTCTATGCAACGAAGGATATACTAATTAAGTTTAATTGGAATATCCCGTCTGATTGGTTTTATAATACAATTCTTCACGGCTTATATCAGAATAATGTACATGCTGGTAACGTCTCCTATTCTGAATCCATCGTACAAAAAATCAAAATAAAACGAAGATTTAAAGGTGAATTTGATTGGAAAACTATTCTGGAAAAAGAAATTCACGAAAATGAGGATTTCGCAATTGAATTTTACGATTACTTTAACCCATCTAAATTTGAAATCGAGTATGCTTATGTAGCTGTAATTGGAGGTGCTGATAGTGATGCAATATCAACAAGCGTTTATTCTGATTTTAGAGACTATTTTTTATGCGAAAAGGCAAAAAGCTATCCTTTAATCCTTGACGTAAAGAGCGAAGTTTCTTTGAATAGAAAAACTGCTGTTTTGGAACCATATGGTAGTAAATATCCATATATTGTTGCTAACGGAATGAGTAAGTATTATTCCGGCTCATTAACAGCTACTTTTATTGAGCTAGTTGATTGTGATTTTGATGTAGAACATGGCTGGAAATATCGCAATCAAATTGATGAATTCTTATCTAACGGAAAAGCAAAAATTCTTAAATCACCAGAAGGAGATATATATATGATTAATATAATTGACAATCTCCAGAGAACTACAGCCGACAATTATCAAAACGTATCTCATGCAATTAATTGGGTGGAATGTGGCGATCCTCGTAGTATAGGTGACTTGTATGATAATGATTTTATTGATACGGATATTGACAGAGAGTAGGTGAATAATGGCATATATACCTACAAAATCAGATTTCGACGTTTTACGCCAAAAGGATAAAGAAATATATTTAAAGGTCGAACTGCTCAACAAAAGTTACAAAGTAATTGATATCATTACAGGCAATCCTTTGAGTGATTCACTTTCGATAGATAGCTCAGCATTACAAAGACGAACTTACAACTGCGATCTTCACGTTATAGATTCGTCTTTTTTAATTGGAGATGATAAGAAAATATGGATTGATAAATATATTCGAATTTATTATGGAATTAAATCTATGCGCAAACAGGAGATTCTTTGGTACCTAATTGGTACATTTACATTTTTGGATGCAAATTATCATTATTCAAGTACCACCAATACTCTCTCACTGTCATGTGGTGATTTGATTGCAGATTATGACGGAACAAAAAATGGGGAAATTGATGGTTACTCTCTCACTGTTCCAGCTGGAGAAGATATCCGCTCTAGTGTAATAGCACTTATTAAAGAAGCGGGAATTGCAAAGTATATTGTTGAAGATATTAAAAAGGAAATCCCTTACGATCTAGAATTTACTGACAGTAAAACTTACTGTGATGTTTGGACGAAAATCCGCGATTTGTACGATTCGTGGGAATTCTTTTTCGATGTTGATGGAACCTTTGTCTGGCGACAAATTCCTACAGGCTATAATGATACTTGTGTAATGGATGATTCTATATTAAATGGTTTGATAATGGATGAACAGTCCAGTTATTCATTTAAAGAGATTTATAACGTCACCGAAGTGTGGGGTAAAGTTCTGGAACTAGATTATGAAGACCGGTATTGCTACGAAGGCGTAACATATGCAGACAATATATATAAGATAACGCTTACTGACGTAAATAGTCTTGAGGACATCGATCATCTTACTCAGATAGCCATTAAAATCCCAGACACTAATTTATCTGGAGCAAAAGTACAGATTAACGACCTCACTCCTATTCCACTTGTAACTGATGGCGGAGAAATCTTACCAGAAGATACTCTGAAAGCAGACACTACGTACGTTTTTATGTACCGGAGAACTCTTGGGAGCGAAATTCAAAATGCTTTATATTTGCTTGGACAATATCAGGCTTATGGAATTTATAAAGAGACCAATCCTGACTGTCCATTTTCAGTACAGAATCTAGGTTATGAAATCATTCATAGAGTGAATTATGATAATCTATATTCCGACGAGCTTTGCTATAACCAAGCTGAATATGACACTTATAAAACTACAGCTATGCTGGATACTATTACATTAGAATGTATTTATATCCCATGGTTGGACGTTAACCAAAAAATTGAATATACCTCAAGTACGACCGGATTAACAAATCAATATATGATTAAAAGTATATCTTGCTCGACACTTGATGGAACCATGAATATAACTCTCTATCGTTTTTTAGAGAGTTTTTCTTATGTAAAAAATCGAAGTAAGATTTCGAAAGAAAGGAGGATTTAATGGCAGAACCGAAAATTGAACCAAAGACAGATAAGTACGAGGATTTACCTCTCACTCAATTTCCGCTTTCCGAGGACAACTGGAATCGAATGAGTGATGTTAACTTAGTATTGATGCCACTGGTCATTAAGCATAATGAATATTATGCCGCAGGAAATCTTGATGCCTGTCATAAACTTATTGCTGATAACCCCGGACTTTTGGATTGTTTTTTTAACGCGCAAAAGTGGAATGAGTTAAGGGACGCCATATTAGCATTAGAGCGTTATTATCTTGAAGAAGTACAAAAATTTATTTACACTGTTGCTCAAAATGCTTTAGGTATTAACGATAGTCCAACCGACGAGCAGCTATTGACCACCGCTTATTCCACTGGATACATAAATACGGTGGTTAATAACATCAATACTCAGCTAAATAAAATTCAAAACTCAATTGTCATTACTCTTCTAGTTTCTGACTGGAGCGATTCCGCACCATATTCTCAACGTATCGCTGTTACTAAATTAAAAGCTTCTGATGAACCAGGAGTTTATCCATGGACTCCAAAAACGCTTACTGCCGATGCTACCAAAACGCAAAGAAAAATGGCAGCATTGATAACTTCAGGTGAAACAGAAGATGGATACCTTACATTGTATTGCGGTTATAAAAAACCCACAGCAGATTTTCAAGTAATTTTGAAGGGAGTGAGTACATAAATGGGAAATGTATTAATTAATAATAGTGGCGCTGGAGCTGATAGCGACGAACTTACAGCATACAAGCAACACTTGTTAGAAGGATATACAGGCATTACCCACGACTCTGATGGTGAACCTATAACGGGTACTATGCCTAATAGATGGTCGGTAGATAATAACGGTGTATTCGGGTGGGTAGATCAAAATATGAAACGTGTTTATATCAGAATGCACGAGGGATCATATAGCCCATATTCGAATGGAGACCTTCCCGCAACGGGGGCGACATTTGCGTCTGTCGCGGCAGGAATTGCTATAAATGCAAGTAAACTTCTTGCACATCAAACAGTACTTGATATAACGGGGACGGCTACAAGTGATGCAACGGCAAGTGCTGATAAAATTTTAAACGGCTATTCTGCTTATGTAGATGGGAAAAAAGTAAATGGGAATTTAACCATACAATCCGTAGTGTCTTTTAGCGTAGCCCAGTACTCGAATTTAACCCTAATCGCGTCCTGGGCGAAACCATCAAAAGGGCCATGGAGCGGGTTAAGAGTCATTTGTAAACAAGGGTCTTATCCAACAAATGCATGGGATGGCACATTATTTTATGAAGGCTCTAGTACATGGGGAACAAAACAGTTAGCCGCTGGAACATGGTATTTTAGGGCATGGAATTATATTGAAACGAATGCCGGAAGACTTTATAACAACACATATGTACAAAGCAGCGCTAATAATATAACCATCAAAGGAATGAAAACATTTACTCAATCGGGAACCTTTACTGTGCCTGCAAACGTTTATACCATACAAGCATTTGTTGTTGGAGGTGGAGGCGGAATGCACCAATCTGACGATCAATCTTCTGGTGGTGGCGGCGGCGGATATACAAATTATGGGACATTTGCTGTAAATCCCGGTGCACAATATTATGTAACAATAGGTGCTGGAGGAAATTTTGGAAGTTCTTATGAAGGAGGAACAGCGTCTAATGGAGGAACCACTTCGGTTGGCAGTTTGATTTCGGCAGGCGGTGGAGCTCGTGGTAGTTCAGTTTATGGAGGAGTTGGAGGATCTGGTGGAGGAAATAGTGGAAACGGTGATGCGCAAGCAAAATGGCCAGGCGACGGAGGCGAAAACGGATCGAATGGATACATAAGAGGTCAAACACAAAACCCAACTGGCCCAGCGGGACAAGGAAGAACTACAAGAGCATTTGGGGAATCTTCTGGTACATTGTATGCTGGCGGTGGCGGAGGTGGAAATTCAGACTCATATACTATTGGAAATGGTGGTGCTGGTGGTGGTGGAAACGGTGCTGGTAGAAGTTATAACTGGCCTTCGAGCGGTTCTGCAAACACTGGCGGCGGTGCTGGTGGAACATGGTGGAATAATAAAAACAGCGGTTCTCACCAACCAGTGACAGGTGGAAGTGGAATTGCTATTATTCGATGGGGATATTAAGGAGGAAATTATATGATAGTTCATCAGGTATTCGCCCAAATATATGAAGGCGAAGTTAAAAATGTAATGGTATGCGATAATTATGAATTAGCAAATTGGATATCTCGTGCAACTTATGGAAATGAGGCTTTTGCTGTAGATTGTCTCCAATATCCCTGTAATATCGGTGATAGGTATCACGATGGTACTTTCTATAGCGTTGATCCAGAAACAGAAGAAGAGACATTAATAAATTATATTCCTACACAAGAGCAGGAAATTCAAGAGTTAAAGACTTCTAACAAGGAGCTAATCATTGCATTATCAGATGTGATCGGAGGTGCGTATAATGCTTAGTTCCAGCGCAAGAAATATTATTATAAAAGCATTGCAGATTAGGAAGGAACGCGGTGAAGATCCGGTAAAAGTACTGGAGACATATAAAAATTTATCCGCATCGGAAAAGGCAGAAATACTTGAAACGCTAAGATTCTGATAAACATAATTATGAGTTTAAAAATTTCATTTTAAAGCAATATTTTGCTTATAGAACACAACTTTTTCTCAACAACACAAAAATTTAATGTGTAATATCTGTATTTTTACGAAAATCCCATGTTTTACTTACTCATAATTATGTTTATGAGTAGGAAGGAAAATAAAGTATGGGAAACAGCATTATTATGACTGGCGGTGCAGGAGGTATCGATCCTGATGAATGCACTGCTGGAAGGCCACAGGTATTATCAGGTTACACTGCTGGAGTGCATGGTGAAGACGATCCGGCACCCGGAAGTATGCCAGAAAGAGGTGCATGGTCTTCAAGCGTTGGCATGAATGGATCTGCAACAATACCAGAGGGACATCATAGCGGATCAGGAAAGGTAAATGGGCCAGTTGTTACGCAGAGAGGGGCTTGGGCAACCTCTGTTGGTATGAACTCACAGGTTGCAATACCAGAAGGATATCATAATGGCAGCGGAAAAGTATCTGGCCCATCTATATCATATCAAAATGCCGATGTATCTGGCACTGACCGTGCAAGGGCAACTGGTACTTCAGCTTGGGGTGGCGTAATGTGCTTAGGAGTTAGAAACAGTCATTACCTAAATGGTGTAAATTGGATTCAGGCGGATATCGCAGGTTTGCAGGCCGCAAATATTCGCGAAGGCATAGTTATAGGCGGATTAACGGGTTCGTTAAAAGATATGTCGGTGAACCATGTCCCTTTTGATGGGGCGTCCTTTTCCGGTGTTTTGGTTAAGGGCGCCGAAAAATGTAGTTGGTATAATAACAGCATATTGAGAAACGCGGTTGAAATAGCTCCGCTTGGAATAAGGCTGTCATATTCGCGTGCATCGGGAATCTATAATAAGTTATGTCCGAAAGAATCTATAACTTTCACACCGTTCCGTTCAGTGAAAATAACAACACGGTATACCGGCACGAAATCTGGAAAAGGGTATTGTACGGTATGTCTATACGACACAAATACATCCAGGGGTAATATTCTCCGGTCGGGTTCTGATGACACATTAAAGTACATGACTATAGATATGCCTAATGTGAATACAGACTACATCGGATATCTCGACGTTTCCGGAGTAAATGGCGATGCCTTTTTAACAATACATTTTACAAATAGCGCAGACAAAGAATATCCCGATTACTTCATACGTAGTATAGAATTTTCAATTTAACTCGTCGTCTTAAGGCGGCTTTTTTATTTGTATTAACACTCAAAAATAAGGAGGTAATATGGCATTCTCATTTAAAAACACTGCCAATCAAATCCAGAAAGAACACCCCATTGCTGTCGCCGCAAATGTGCCAGTCTCCGAAGAAATATCGGCGTATAGCAATGATAACGAAGACATTTTTCAGAAAAGTGAAAAATATAAACAGTACGAAAAATATAGAGACGAAAATTACTCGCATATAGATGATAAAAAGAGTATATCTGTAAACGAGAGTCAGATAAACATCACCCAGGAAAGTAACAGCCAGTATATTCCTTTTGAAATGAATCGTTATTGGGACGGCATCGACCTTATGGAAATGGCTTTACAGATTCATTTTGTAAACAAAAATAAGGATGAAGATTATGACATACCGATCAATGTATCATACAGTGATACTAGAATTCGATTCGCATGGCTGGTAGATAAGCGTGCTACAGCAATTGCCGGTGATGTGCAATTTGAGATCAGAGGCATAGGAGTTAATGAAAAAGGTGATGAATACGTATGGATCACCAAACCAAACGGAAAGATCAATATTTTAGAATCATTGGCTGGAAACGGCATCATTGAACCGTCATATGACTGGATAACACAATTAATTGGTCAGGTTAATGAAAAAGTCGCACAGGCACAGACATATGCGCAAGAAGCAAAAGCTTCATCTGAGCAGGCATTACAGGCTTCCAGTGAAGTACAAAAGGTTGTTGAAGATGCGAAAACTGAATTACAGGGCGCACTAACAGAGCAGATCACTACTGCCCTCTCAGGGTTTTATACTAAAGAGGAAGTGGACGCTATAGTAAGTCAAATTGACTTCTCTTCTATCCTCGATGAAATCAACGCGAAAATAGATTCCATTGATGGTCTGGCGAAATTCAATCCCGAATATGATCCTGACACAAGAGAACTGTTTTTTAAGAATGGTGAAACCTTAATTAAGAAATTCACGCTTAACAGTAACCCTACTGAGGCATGGGTGACAGATTATAATACTTCGGTCGATGCCAAAATTTCTACTGCAATTAAAACAGTTGATGATTCGCTGAATACATATAAAGAAGCCACTAACGCAGACCTGCAGAATATTCATAATGCCATTGATGATCTTCCGGAAACTCTGGCTACGGATTATTATAATAAAACTGCCACTGATGCTTTGTTAGCTGACAAGGCTGATAAGAATAAGTTGGCCGCTCTTGAAACGGAAATCTCAGCTATTGAATCAACGGCAAATACAAACAAAGCCAATATCGCTTCTCTTGGGACTAAGGTCGGTGATCTGGAATCCATTATAGGAAATATTGACACCACTCCTGGATTAAAATATGAAGCAACTTATGATGAGAATCAAATCTATACACTTTGGGAAATTGAGGGAGAAGGAGATTCAGAAGTCAGAACTCCAAAAGGCCAGTTTAAAATTCAGGGAGGTTCTGGCGGTGGCGGAACCAGTAGTGTCTTAAAGATCGAGTACATTACAAAGACGCCAATCACTGCTACCACAAATGACACTGTTGTCATAAAGTATGCTTTTTCTGGTACTGACTCATCAGGCGATGCAGTAACAGAGGGGATTGCTACATGGCGCGTAGGTGGTACTATCATATCGACTGGTATGGTAGTGGCTGGTGAGAATTCTTTTGACGTGACGAAATTTTTATCCATCGGTACCCAGAAAGTCATGCTGACTATAACGGATGATGCTGGTAGTTTAGTAACAAAGACATGGACAGTTCAGAAGGTAGATGTACGACTTGAGTCCACATTCAACGACCGATTGACCTATCCACTTGGAACGGTGTCTTTTGATTATACCCCTTATGGAGCTATCACCAAGACGGTTCATTTTATTTTGGATGGTACGGAATTACCGAGCGTAACCACTGCATCATCTGGTATCCCAATGGCTTATACGCTTCCACAGCAAAGCCATGGTTCCCACTTTGTAGAAGCTTACATGACGGCTGAAATCAACGGAACTGTTATTGAATCTAATCATATTTTTAGAGACATAATTTGGTATGATGCCACAAATACCATTCCCGTAATTAGCTGTGTTCAGCAAAACTTTGTAGCAAAGCAATATGATACTACTAATATCGTCTATAGCGTTTATGACCCTACAACCGAAACTCCAACCGTTGTTCTCGCAGTTGACGGAATTGCAATATCTACATTACGTTTGGATGGAAATACACAGACATGGCAGTATAAATCACTTGATATTGGTAAGCATGTTTTAACTATTACCTGCGGAGAAACCGTTAAGACTCTGTATGCAATTATCGAAAAGCTTGATATAAATATTGAACCAGTAACAGCTGGATTGGCATTCGATTTTAATCCAACTGGCCGGAGTAATAATGATGCTCATAGATTATGGTCTGATGGCGATATTTCAATGACTGTATCCGACAATTTTGACTGGGTAAATGGTGGGTATCAGATCGATGAAAATGGAGATCAGTATTTTGCAGTTAAAGCAGGCAGTACTGCCACGATTAATTACAGACTGTTTTCCGATGATGCCAAAAGGAACGGTAAGGAATTCAAACTTATCTATAAAACAGCCAATGTTCGCAAATCAAATGCTACATTCCTATCTTGCGATGATGAATCAATCGGTTTACAAATGAACGTACATGAAGCCTACATCAAAGCAAGTGCTGGTAGTCTATACTTGCCATATTCCGAAGAAGATATTATTGAATTTGAATTTAACATCAACAAGAATACTGATGATATTCCAATGGTTATGGGGTACGAAGACGGCGTTGCTACACGTCCAATGGTATATTCTGATAGCCATGATTTCACTCAGCTTACACCGCAGGTTATCACGATCGGTTCCCCTGACTGTGATGTTATGGTTTACCGTATGAAAGCTTATAATACTGCACTCACTGACAGAGGTATTCTAAACAACTTTATCGCTGACGCAAGAAATGCTGAAGAAATGATTTCCAGATACACACGAAATCAGATCTATGATGAGAATAATCAGCTCACGCCAGAAGTCCTGGCTGAGAAGTGTCCGAATCTTCGTGTCTACAAACTTGAGGCTCCACATTTCACCAATAATAAAAAGGATACGGTATACAATACTATTATTCAGCAGATTTATAAAAATGGTGATGCCCTCCTAGATAACTGGATCGCTTATAATGCCGCCCATAGCGGTCAGGGTACAACGTCAAATGAATATGGTGGAGCTGGTAGAAATCTTGACTATAAGATGAATTGTGACACTACTGTTGATGGTAAGAACTATAAATCGTATTTTGTATTGGGCGATGGTGTAACTCATGCCGATAAGATTTCACTCTCACGAGATTCAGTTCCAGTAAATTATTTAAATCTGAAGGTAAATATTGCATCCTCAGAAAATGCTAACAATGCGTTACTTCAGAAGAGATACAATACATACAATCCTTATATCCGTCCAATCAGAAAAAACGATCCTAAAGTTAAGGATACTATGGAATTCTTCAACGCTGTAATTTTCGTTAAAGAAAGCGATCCCGATGTCTCCACGCATCGTGAGTTTCAAGATTGTGAATGGCATTTTTATGCTATTGGTAATATTGGTGATTCTAAGAAAACGGATAATACCCGAGTTGATGACCCAGACGATGTAAAGGAATGTATCCTGGAAATTATGGATAACACACTTCAGAACTCTACTTTCCCTGGTGATGCAGAGGCATTAGAAAATCTTGAGAAAGATCCGTTTGATGAAAGCATGACCTATGGCTGGAGATACACATCGAAGAAAGCAACCACCGAGGATATATTAGCCTGTAATGAGGCGTGGAGAACATTTTATAGATTTGTTATAAACTCCACAGATGAGGAATTCAAGGTCAACTTAAAGGATTACTTTGTGGTTGATTCTGCTCTGTATTTCTATCTTTTTACCACCAGATACACCATGATTGATAATCGGGCGAAAAATGTATTCTTTCATTACGGAAAATGTATCGATGGCATTTACAGATGGGATTTATGCTTCAACTACGACAACGATAAACACGCTATGTCGTTGTAAAACTCTCACTAATATACGGCGAAACCCAAGAGATTGGCAACGCCTTCCAACCATATATTCACAAAAATTAAACTTTACAGAAAGGAGGTAAAAATATGAGCATAATAATAGACGGGAAAAATTACTATGGCATTATTTATAAAATTGAGAACACAATTACACATACTATATACATAGGACAAACAACACACCCAAAAGGTTTTAACGGAAGATACTATCATAAAGGAACTGGAATTATAAGAGTTTATAACGATTTGTCAGGAAAAAGAAACCGGAATGAAAGCTATAATAAATATCTTCTTCGATCAATAGAAAAATGCGGATTTGACGCATTTGTTGTTGATGAACTGTTTGACACTGCCTTAACAATCGACGAGTTAAACGAAAAAGAATCATATTATATAGAAAAATTTGATAGTTATAGGCACGGATATAATATGACGTTTGGGGGAGATAGTATGTCTGGCTTTAGCAAACCATCTGGGAAAAATTGCCCCAATAGCAAGAGCGTTTGCCAAATTAGTTTATCCGGCGAATTGATTAAGATATGGGACTGTGCTTCTGATGCACAACGGGAACTTGGTGTCAACCAAACAAGTATTTGTCAAGTTTGCAGAGATCAAAAGAAAACTGCTGGCGGATTTGTGTGGGCATATAAAAAAGATTATAATCCTGATAAAGATTATAAGAGAATACCCCAAATTAAAGATATGGGGAAAGGCACAAAACCTGTACTTTTATTGTCCGATAGCAATGATATTATTCAAGAATTCTATTCCGTTAATAATGCAGGAAAAATATTAGGAATAAAAGGTCAAGAAGTAAGCAGAATTTGTAGGCACAAAGCAAAAACAATAAAATACAATTTAGTCTATAAAAGTGAATATATGGGGGAACAACGACTGAGCGTGAGAGAATCTTATGCACAAGTATCATAAGATTATGCAACAGTCTGAACTGCAACTATAATCTAAAAAAGAAATTGCAGAGGAGTGGTCGCTGGTAATCAGACCAGCTCGGAAGAACCGCTCCCGCCTACTTATAGTAGGTCATAAAAGTAACAGAATGACAGCTTTAGGTATTAATAATTCCGGTGAGTTAACCATGACATACGGCTATGAGGACACTGATTATAAGACTAAGGGAGATGCAAGTACTGGCTATGCTTTTAACGCTGCAACAAGTACATTTTTCTGCCGACTCCGTGATTTGTTCGTAGATGAATTAAGAAATATGTTTGTCGATAGAGAGTCCGCTGGTGCATGGAGTGCGGAAGGTCTTATCAATCAGTTCGATACATGGCAGGAAGAATTCCCAGAGGAACTGTGGAGATTAGATATTGAAAGAAAATATCTGCGCTCTTATCGGGAAGGATCACCAAGGTTCTTAACTCAGATGGCTAACGGTAAAAAGAAATATCAGCGTAGACAGTTTGAACGAAATCAGGAAAAGTATATGGCAACGAAATTCTTCGGAAATGTCGCTGTAGCTGACCAGATTATGTTTAGATGTAATACGCCTACTGATGAAAATCTTGTGGTAAAACCGAACTATACGCTACACTTAACACCATATTCTGATATGTACTTGTCAGTAATGTTTGGAGCGACATACAGAGAACAGGTTCGTGCAGAGGCGGGCAAAGAGTATTCAATTACGTGCCCATATGATACCATGGATGATACGGCAGTGCTTATCTATTGCGCTTCTCAGATTCAGGCGATTGGAGATGTTTCAGCTTGTTATATTCACGATAACGACTTTTCAAAAGCCTCCAAACTTCAGGAACTAATTATTGGCAATTCAAAGGAAGGATATCAAAATGCGTTTCTCACAAACCTTGGTATTGGAAATAACGCATTACTTAAAAAGTTAGATATTCAAAATGCTCCGAATTTGGCACAGGCGCTGAATTTATCGGGCTGTTCAAACCTTGAAGAGTTATATGCTTTTGGTACTGGTCTAACCGGCGTGACATTTGCGAATGGTGGTAAGATTCAAACTGTTGAACTTCCAGGAATTGGTTCCTTAGCTATGAGGAATTTATCCTATTTAACCAGGCTGAATATTACTACCTATGAGAATATCACTACGCTCGTAGCTGAAAGCTGTAATACGATAGATATAACGGAGATTTTCGCTAAAGCTCCGAATATAAGCCGGGTAAGAATCACTGGTGTAGATTGGACGCTTGACAGCACCGCCTTATTGGATAAGATCTACGTCATGAACGGAATCGATAAGAATGGATACAACGTTTCTCAGTCTGTACTGTCCGGAAAAGTTCATGTTCCGATTATGCGTGAGCAGCTGCTTGCTGATTATCATAAGGCATGGCCTGATCTGGAATTATCTTATGATACGTTAATCAATCAGTTCACTGTAATCTTTGTTAATAAAGACGGAATAGTTCTTGATGTGCAATATGTTGACAAGGGCGAAAAAGCCGTAGATCCTATCACTCGTCCTGAAAATCCAATTCAAACACCAACACTGGAAAGTTCAATAAGTACTGATTATACATATTCCGGATGGGATACTGTTTTTGTTCCAGTATTTGCGAATCAAACTATCACCGCTTTATATGATGAGACGCCTCGCGAATACACAATTAAATATGCTTCGAAAGGTGTTGTTTTGCAGGAAACGCTTGCTGAATACGGGACTTCTGTATTTTATACTGGAGATACTCCGGCTTACACCGCTGAAGAATCTGCATATAAATATTACCTGTTCAACGGCTGGGACAAGAGCGGATATGTGAACGGAGATAAAACCATCAATGCGGTATACGATACCTGCGAATATACATTAGATTATTTCGAGGGAAAAGACTTGTCTTCTCTCCGTCCTGTAGAAATATACGCATTAACAAAAATAGGCAAAGAAGCAGACTATGTAGATTACAAAGACTCGATTTCTTTTACGATGGGGAACGATTATACTTTTGAAGATATTACTGAAAAAGAGGTTATTTCCACAAAAACAGTATTCACCGGTTCAAATTATATTGATACCGGAATCTCACTGCTTGATAAAGATAAAGATTTTGTAATCGCTATTGACTATGAATTTGCATCCGATAATCCTAACAATGCAGTTCTTGCCCAGTGCTACCGCTCAGATGGATCAGAAGGATTTCGTCTATGGAACAATAACCAGCCTCGTGTTACATGGGGGACTTCTTCTGGCTATGCTGCTCCGATTGCCAAGAGGGATATTATTGTTTTGCGGCACATAAAGGGTGAGACGCAGCTCCATGTTTATAAAGCTGATCTGCCACAGGCCACCATGAATTACTCAAAATTAAGTGCACAGCGATCAACTGAGATTCCATCTCCATTGGTGTTTGGTTGTTCCCGTGCTGATGATGGTGCATATGAGAACTATGCCAAAGGTATCATTTACTGGTGTAAGATCTGGTATTCTGACCTGGGTGATTCCGCTTGTCAGAATCTGGCAGCATGGACGCATGAGACCATCACTTTCGAGATGTGTGGATTTAAGCGTTATTACTTAAGTGATAACTCCGGAAAGAGAAGCTCCATGACATTCTTTGCTTCACAGCTGCTCGCTAATTCAATGCCGTTGACAAATTCGACTTCTAACACGGGTGGCTGGGCTACCGCTTCACTGAATACATTCTTGAATGGCCGTTTTTATAATTCCATTCCGGTGCAGTGGAAACAACTCTTAAAGCAAGTCAAAGTATCTAGTACGCTTGGTGACAAATCAACCGAAATCAGTACATCAAACTGTCATGTCTTCCTACCAAGTGCTCTTGAAGTAGATTCCAGTTATAACTATGATGGATATTCTAATGAAACTACTTATACGATTCCATATGTGGTGAATAACGCTACTAGATTGAGGCAGTTTGAATCTGGCACTGCCGGATCTTATTGGCTCCGTTCTCCAAATCTTAGCTATAATACTTACTTTATGTCTGTGTCCGAGGAAGGTGAAATGTCTGGATACCAGTATGGCCTGTATGAAGCAGGAGTTTGTCCAATGATTAATATTTAAAAACTAAGCTATCGTTCTCTGTTTTGGAGGCCGGTAGCTTTTTTAGTGAAAGGACGGATATGTGGAAAGTTATAAAAAACAAAAAGGTGATTGATGTTCTTGACCATATTGTTTACGTCAGATACCAGGTTAAAAATAAAACACTTTTGCTTTGTAATGAATCAGAAGCAGAAGGTATTTTATCTTCTAATGGAGAACACGCATATCACACGATTACTTTGCGGAAATTTCCCGTTGACATTTTTGACTCAGCGGATATTGAAGAGATAGATATTTGTGAATATGAACGTTTAAAAACTCTACATGTGAAAACCCCTGAAGAAATCATTGATGATTATACCCGTGAACTCATTGAGAGGGGGATTCTATGACAGAGTACAGTAATTATGTAAAAAGCTTAAAGCGATTATATGAAAATAAAGAGATCGACGTTGCAAAGGTCAAAAGCTTATTGTCAAAAAATAAAATTACCAACGAAGAATACAACCACATTATGAAAAGAGGTGAGTAAAAAATGTATACTTTACTAATTAACAATGATAATACTGTAACGGCAACTGTAACACATCCGATTATGCAGCGAAGCAAGCTGGTAGATGATTTGTATTTTATCGTTCCCAAAATGTACAATAAGTATGATATGTCAGAATTTTCTTTCGTTATGGAATATCGAACTCCCATCTCCCACACGTACAACTATAAAGTACTGGTATTAACTGACCCTGATTATAAACAGGAATATTTAAGATACACGATAGATATTGATACCGATCTGACATCTGAAAACGGTGAGTTGGAGCTTAATTTAAAATTTATTGGTACATTTATGCAGGCAGATGGAACTGTGCTTCAGCAGGTAAGAGAACTTGCTCCATGCACAATAACTATCGTACCTATCGCTTCTTGGTTTACCGCACCGGACGAAGCACTTGATACGTTGACTCAGATGATTATCGCCAATCAGCAAAACATAAAAGCTACTGTTGATCTGGCTGGTGTGCTTAATCAATCAAAAGCGGATGATATTTACCTCGATAAGGTCAACAAAGAGTTGTATGTGACCGTGCATGGAAAAAAATCAGGTACTCCTATTCCGCTCTCAGAACTGGGTGATGAAATAGCTGAGGCTACAGAAAAAGGGCTCGTTAAAATGAATATCTGACAGGAGATGATTTATGGCTAATTATACAAATCGTTCAAAATTCATTTACAGCAATTATGACGAAATCCAAACGGGTATTAATAATGGATCTCTGGACGCCTTTGATATTGTTTATACCAAAGATACTCATGAAAACATTGTCATCGCCCCAGACTACTCCGCCATCTCCATTAAGTCAAAGATATATCGTTTTATCGATGTGGCATCAGCCGAAGAATTTCTAAATTCTGCCTCAGATACATACGAAGGTCAGATCGTCTCCATCATATTCGAGGGATATTACTGCGCGTATATTGTAAACAGACGAATAAACGGTAAGTTTTACGTTACTCCTCTTAGTGTATATTCTGGCGTAGTAGATTATAACACACTTGGAAATCGTCCAATTAATAATCTGTCCGGTACGATTGATAAGCCTATCGACATTGCCATTTTAGAGACTGGGCAGTATAAAATCCAGGGACAATATAAAATTGGCGAAACCACTTACGTAAGTGCAAACAGCAATATTTTTCTTATCGAACATAGCGATGAGAACACCCATATCAAGAAGATATCCGCTAACGATATAATCGATTATATTGTTGATATAAATGGGCAGGTGACTTCCTCGGTTGTTCCTACGACAGAATGGCTTGCAAGCCAGGGTTATGTTACTGAGCAGTATGTTGATTTAAAGATTGCTGCTTTAGAATTCATTACGAAAGAAGAAATCGAAGAATATGTCTCAAATATCGTATTGCAGAATATAGATGCCACTGTAAATACTCGAATAGATCAGATTATTAATGAGCGCTTTTCTACCGTAACGGAACGAGAAGCGCTCGATGCATTTACAGATATATTCATAAAACAGTGAAAGGAATAAATATGGCAGATACAAAAAAATTTTTAACGTTTGAAGTTTTTCAAGCGAATGAATCATGGATTCGTGATTACATAAATCAAAAAGATGCGCTTTCCATTAAGACAGTATCTTTAAGTTCAGACAATACAAGATTAGAATTTTATAAAGTTGACTCTCCTACGAGTTCTACACCACCGGCAATTTCAATTGAGATCCCCGTTACCTCCTTAGATAGTGTAATCAAAAAGGTTATGGGGGCCACAGCTGGTGACGTGGCAACGCTTACTGCCGATGGAAGTATTGCGGATTCTGGCATTAAGGCAACAGATTTAGCCACTATTTCCGCAGTTGCACAGATGATTGCTGAGAAAATTTCACAGGCGTCTCACATGAAGAAAGAACTTGTCACAACTCTTCCATCTCCGGATAAAGCTGATGCCAACACCTTTTATCTGATAAAAAAGGATAGTGTTACAGGTGCTGATAAATATGAGATATGGACGCTAATCGGATCAGATCTTATCATGATCGATGACACCAGTATTGACTTATCCGGCTATATAGATACTGCTACATTAACAGCGGCGTTAGCAAGGATAAAAAGTGAAGCTCTCGCAGAAGCTGCCACCGTTGCTCAGCAAAAAGCCGATGCAGCATTAAGTTCGGCAAAAGCTTATACGGATTCAGAAGTTGCAAAAGTTGGCACTCGTGTTGGAACTTTGGAAACAACAGTTTCTCAGCATACCACTTCTATTACTAATATTAATAACACTTTATCCACTCATAGTGATCGAATCACAGCTTTAGAAGAAAAGGAACCCGAAGTCGCTACCGAAGAGGAAGCTTTAGCTGCTTTCAATGCAATCTTCTATCCAAAATCATAGGAGGGAATAAACATGGGAAAACTCCTTGACTTAGGTGGATTTCAGGCGGTTAATGTAGGACTCAAAAAATATATTGATGTAATTGAGCATAAGGTAGATTTAAATAGCGAAGGACTACTTTCTCATAAACATACCGTATCTCAAATCATAGATTTCCCAGTTGCACTAATAAATCCATATTCCCTGATTATTAAATTAAACGACGGTACCATTGAAGGTACAAATATGTTTACCTATGATGGCGGTTCATCAAAAATTTTAAATATAACTGCATCCAGTATCGGTGCAGCTCCTGTATCACATAATCATTCCTACTTACCGCTTAGTGGCGGAAGACTTTCAGGGAATGTGGCTTTTACCGAAGACAATCAATTATCATGGGCACGCAATACAGATTATCTTAAAATAGGATTTAAAAATGATGGAGATTCGGACACAGACTCTTATGGATATATTCGTACCGGAGACAATGGAAATGAATATTTTAGAATAGAGAGTATTAGTGAATCTACTACAACAACAATTGCCAGTTTCAAAAGAGAAGGTGTTCGACTTGGCATAGGAAAATTCATTGGGAATCTGTCAGGCGTTGCAGATGTGGCTACGAAATTAGGTTCTACAACTGTTGGAGGAACAGCAAAACCTATATATCTTAATGCAGGCGTACCTACTGCTTTATCAGCATCTATTGGAGCAGCTAACAAACCAATATTCATGAATGCAGGTACCCTTACTGCTTCCAATGCTACAATTGGTTCAGCGACTGTTCCGGTGTTTATGAACGCCGGAGCCATAACTGCTTGCACAAGTTTGAGTTTAAATACTACTGGCAGCGCTGCTAAATGGACAAATGCCAGAACGCTAACTCTAACTGGTGCGATTAATGGTTCTGTCAGTATTGATGGCTCTGGGAATGTATCTTTGGCGACATTAGAGGGTAATGTTTCTTTCAAACGCAGAGGTACGGTTTCTGCTACTATGGATTGGAATACTTTATTTGACCCTGGCTGTTACAAAGTTCAAATGGCTGCATGGGGGGATAAGACTAAATACCATGCGCCTAACGAATATGCAGATATGTATTCCTTTGGATTACTATTAGTTTATGATTCAGCAATAGAGGCTGAAAACCGGACAGTTCAAATCTATTTGCCACATAACTCAACGAATAGTACATTGGGATTAGTAATGACAAGAATGTACAATGGTAACGCCTGGAATGCATGGCAGCCTATTTTTAAAGGTGTTACGAAATCTTATGTCGGACTGGGAAACGTAGACAATACCTCCGATTCTAATAAATCTGTTGCTTCTGCCGCAAAATGGACTACTGCCCGTACATTGATTGTTGGAAATACTGGTAAACTCGTGAGTGGCTTAGATAATGTTGCTTGGAGTCTGGCCGAAATTGGTGCTGCGCCTGCATCTGGTTCAACTTCCATTTCCAAATTAGCATCAACAATAACACTGGGAGATGGTGACAGCGCTGCAATATACCAGAATGGTGCTACATATCGCCAGAAATTTGAAATCGTAGATAATTCTACAGCTGGAGATGCTGTATTTAGATTTTCTCAATCTACAAACAGCGGAAGTTCTTTTATTACTTTGCTTACAATCAATGATGACGGAAATATTATCGCAAACAAATTTACAGGTTCTTTAGTTGGAAACGCAGCCACAGCCTCCAAATGGGCTATGCCAAGGACACTTTCGTTAACCGGATCTGTAACCGGAAGTGTTTCTATAGATGGCTCAGGAAATATATCTCTCGCGACAACTACGAATCACACACATAGTTATCTACCATTAACGGGCGGATTGATGAGTGCAAATAGTATGATCCGTTTTCGATCATCTACTCCTGATGGTGGACGTGCCATGGGAATGGCATACATGGATTCCGCCGATAACAGTAAAACGGTAGCTGGGATAGGTACTTTATATAGTAAAGATATCGTATCCAGAATATATATGGGAGTATCTTCAGAGCCATGGGATCTTGCCAATGGACTTACTATTACCAGCGATTTAATAAGATTTAAAAATAATATCATTTGGCACGCGGGAAACGACGGATCAGGAAGCGGATTAGACGCCGATCTACTTGATGGTAAACAGGCATCTGCTTTTGCTAACGTAACTCACACTCATAATTATGCCGGTTCTACGAGTGCGGGTGGTGCTGCAAATAGCCTAACATATTTTAAAAACACTTCTACGGTTGATGTAGGTGTAGATACAACTGACGCCAACGCCATAGGTTATGTGAGTGGGATCAGCCTTCTTGGTCAAAAGGACGGCGGATTAATTAAGCAGGTGTATTCCTCAGTATGGATGGGCGAGATCTATATCGACTATCGGACTGGGCAGTTATGCTCAAGAGGAAAGAATAATGGCACACTGCAACCATGGAGAACGCAAATTGACAGCGGTAATTATACCTCTTATTGTCCAACAAAGACAGGATCAGGGGCTTCTGGAACCTGGGGAATTTCAATTACTGGTAATGCTGCTACTGCTACCAAAGCAACACAAGATGGAAGTGGAAATACAATTACTACTAAATATGTGACTGTGGATACTGGGCAAACAATTAGTGGTGTTAAGACATTTTCATCTGAGCAACGATTTAGTGCACAAAATGGTTTTAGATTGATTAATGGAAACTATGGCGTTATTTTTCGCAATAGCGATAATCTATTTTACATGCTGCTAACAAACTCAGGTAATGCTTCTTCTGGAAGTTGGAATTCATTACGCCCTTTTTATATAAATCTTGCGACTGGTTTAGTAACTATAGGTAATGGACTTGTATCTTCGGGTATAGCATCATTTACAAATACAACTGAAGCTACTTCTGCTACCAGCGGAGCAGTTATTGTATCAGGAGGTTTAGGCGTCGCAAAACAGATCATTACCAATAGCGGAATATATGTTGGACATGCCAATGCGGCTAATGCAATCATATATTTAAACAGTAAAAGGGCTATCGCAGGTACTGATGCTTGGCTTCGAATAAATGATACCAAAGCATTCACGAGCGGAGTGTATTTCGGGTCTAGTCTAATAAGAACTGATGGCAGTTTTCAAGTCGGTGCAAGTGGATCGTCTGTAAATATCACTACTTCTGCCATTCAACTTAAAACCCCAACAACAATAAGTAATACGGCTACTATTACCGGAGTTGCATCAATTACAAATACTACTGCCTCTACTTCAAAGACTACTGGTGCCTTAAAAGTTTCTGGAGGTGTTGGTGTGGCCGGAAAAATAAATGCACAATCGCTAGGTATAAACGATACTTGGACAATTCAGCTTGGGGCAACGGGATCGATAGATTTTATTTTAAATTAGGAGGTGGCTTATGCTAACACATTGGTTGCCTCTTAATGGCAATACAAAAAATCAGGGATTAAATAAAGATTGGAACTCTACCAATATAACCTATGTTGACGGCCCTATGGGGAAAGCTGCCTCGTTTACTGGAAATTGCAATCAGAAAATATGGTTCCAGAATCCTGTAGAAAGTCAAGTATTTAGTTGGGCTTGTTGGATGTATTTAGACGAGGCTGCTACCCCTAAGCAAATGATTATATCCCACGGAAGAGATTATTTAAGCTATGGTTTTAATCTCTATGTTGCTACAAACGCATCAAAACCCTCCATCCTATATGGAGGTAAAGAATCCACTGCTAGGTTAATAAATTATGAGTTGCTAAAAAAATGGACGCATATAGCTGTTACGGCTGATTATGATTACATAACCACTTACATTAACGGAACAAAAATGGATCAGTATCCTGCGACTCTTCTGGATTTTTCTCAGTCTTCCAATGCTATTACACTTGGAAAAATGTCTTACGGATATACAAGTGACACCAACTACTTTCCTCTTCACGGAAAAATCTGTGATGTACGCATCTATGATAATTGCATATCAGCTACAGAAGTAAAGCAAATTAGTCAGGGACTCGTCTTGCATTATCCACTATCAAATCCATACGAATTATATTATAGGAATTTATACAGTTCTACATATAATTGTGGAAATTCTTCTTATGTAAGCGGATATACAAAAACTAAAAAAAGTGATGCTGATGGAATATATTATAACTACACATGCTCTCACAGTGCATCGGCTACAGGTAATTCATGGTATTCTATTGGTTTCCCTCAATATGCATTTACTGCTGGAAGAACATATACCATTTCAATGAAAATCCGAGTACTTAGCTGCTCCTCTAATATGGATTTAACACTTCGTCATGCAAGAGTGCCAAATGACTATTATGGTTGTAAAACACAAACTGTTGTCTACTCTTCTGTCGAAAAAAATATATGGAAGGAATATCATGTAACGCAGGTTATCCCGTCATCTTTTGTTTATAATGAAAAGACATTTACCTCATCACCATCAATTGAATTCTATACAGGAAATCTCTCTTCAAGAGAATGCTCAATGAGTTTCGATATGAAAGATGTACAGGTCGTCGAAAGTGATTCCTATTTGCCTTTTATTCCCGATCACACAGATGGAATTATACATGACGCTTCTGGCTTTGCAAATAATGGTTTAATGGTTGAGTCCACAGTTCCTACATGGAATGCAGACAGCATTAGATATCGAGGCTGTTATAGTTTTTCAACGAACCAGTTTTTAGCTGCTGGAAAAGGCGCTAAGGTAACAAATTCAATAACTGTATCGGTTTGGGCATATATGAATACCTGGAATGGTAATGGACGGATTGTGAGCTGCACAGAAGGTGGAGGCTGGAATTTTGAAGCAAATGGTGAATGTGTCTCATTTCCTGTTTATGTTTCTTCTGTCGGATATATAAGTGCCAAATCTTCTGTTAAATGGACTTCACTATCGAGTGGATGGCATCATTTTGTCGGCACTTATGATGGATTATCAGCTAAACTATATCTTGACGGTAAAAATATTGCTTCTATTGGAACTGGAAAAAGCAATAACTTACCGATATCTTATAGCCCCAATAATACTATCTTCGTTGGTGCGGAAGCTGGTGGAAATGCAACCACACCCGTTGGAAACTATTTTAACGGCAAAATATCAGATCTCCGTATATATGCTACTGCTCTATCAGATAACGAAATCATAGATTTATATCAACGAATATTTTCTATTGATCAAGAAGGCGGGTTTTATTGCTCAGAGCTTATTGAAGACAACGCCTTGGAAAAGGTTAGCTTGAATAAAACGGGTATTTTGTCAGCAAAAGATTTCAGCGAACCGGCAGATTTATGTGAACAAATAACTTCCTCTGCAACATATACTCCGACAACGGAGACAAACTCTTGTATTAATCCATTTACAGTTTATCAAGACACTCTTATAGCCGGAGATACTGTCACTATAGAATTAGATATCCTATGGGAAGGATTTGACACATCAAATACAGCAGGCACTTTCAATATGTATTTTCAAGGTGCTTTGTATTCCGACAGTACCGCTACTTGGACATCAAATCCATATACCAACGCTTTGAATTCAGCACAGAATCTCAAGACACTGGTATTAAGCAAGACGAGTGGCATATATCATTATGTGGCCACTACAGGTGCACTATCTGCTAGTAATCTGTCCTACGATAGAGTGAATATTGGTATCAGATCGAATTATTCAAACGGAACAGGAAAAATTACAATCCAAAATTGCCATGCTTATAACACCAAAGATTATATAGGGAAAGAAAAAGCCAAACTTCGCACAGAAAAAGTTTTATGTAATAAATTTATCGAAAATTAAGGAGAAAAAATTATGTTAAAAAGTCAGAGAACAATCAATTTTAATGCAACAAGCGTATTAGAAAACAAAGGAAGTGAACCGGTTGTATTAGGCACAATGAGCGCTACAATTAATGAAGACGGTACTGTTAATATTAACAAGTATACTTCTTCCAAAGAATCCTATGCAGAGCATCAGGCAATCATCGAAGAGGATTGGGCTACTTTCGAGACAGAAGTTCACGCGTATGCCGGAACTGAATTAGTGCAGACAGAAGCACCAGTAAAATAATATAAAGTAAAGAATTTAGACCTGTGGTGCTTACTACAGGTCTTTTTAAATATAAAAGGAGATTTAATTACATGAAAGTAAATTTAACTAATATAGAAATTGCAAATATTATTGCTTACTCAAAAACAGAGACATCGGTAGTACAGGATGCATCATATAAATTTTCGATTACGTTTGCCTGGAATTTGAAAAAGAATCTTAGTAAGCTGATGAAGATTTATGACGATTTTGTACAAATGCAGAATGAAATAATGGCAGTATATAGCGACGATGAGCACTCAGATATTATGGAAGATAACCAGCGCAAAGTAAAAGATAAATATCTTATTGAATATAATACTAAAATGAATGAACTTTATTGTGCACCTAACGAATTGGAAATCGCTATGGTTAAACTGGACAAGATTGTTCCAGGCGGAATTGAAGGATTAGATAACGCCGGAATGTCTATTATGGATTTGGACATCCTGAGTTTCATGATTGATGAGTCTGATCTGGAAACAGAATCAGAGGAGCTAATTCCAACAGAGAGTGAATAAATCTCTCTCTTTTACAGAAAAGAGGTGAGAAAAATAAATGGCTAATCTTTCTAATCTTATTGTTTCAGGAGCCTCCCGACTACTTAATACGCTGTACTGCAAAGACATTGAGATCGATGGAACATTACATGGTAACTTTACAGTAAGCTCTCCAATAATATCTTCGGTTTCTTCGGGGACACATATAAATGGTGCAAAAGGAACTACTATTATTAATAGCACAGCAAGTGCTGGATTTAATATGCTTTTCCGTCAAAAATCCACGAATGGTGTATTTAATGGAGGCGTATGGAATAATAAATATTGCTTCTTTTATATTGCCGACTCTCTTATTACGGCTGGTACAAATAGTTACACAAAATATTTGTCACTTCTTGATGAATCTGGCAATAGTTCTTTCCCTGGCACAGTTACTGCCTTGAATTTTAGTGGTACGATTGCCGCAAGTAATGTCACCCAAGATTCCACCCATCGTTTTATATCAGACGTCTGTAAAACCACCACAGATTGGAATACAACCCTTGCAAATGGGTTTTATATGGGTTCTGGAGCAGCAAATGCGCCGTCAACTGCATGGTATTTTGGAAGAGTACTGGTGCATAACTCAAATTATCTTTATCAGGAGGTGTATGCTTTTACGGCCAGTTCGGACGCAAAAGCAATTCCTAAGTACATAAGAGCGCGAACAAATGGGACATGGGGTTCATGGACTAATGTCACCGTTGCGAAGGCAGTTCCTGCAGATGCGAAATTTACTGATACTATTTATACACACTCTACTGCCTCTGGATATAAGCATATTCCTTCTGGTGGTTCCAGCGGCCAGTTTTTAAAATGGTCTGCCGATGGCACTGCAGTATGGGCCGCAGATAATAACACCACATACTCTGTTTTTAAAGCGGCAACTTCAAGTGCGGCAGGCGGATCAGGTCTGGTACCGGCTCCTGCCGCCGGAGCACAAACAAGATATCTGCGAGGCGATGGCACATGGCAAGTGCCTCCTGATACAAAATATACACATCCAAACAGTGGTACAACAGCCGGTACATATCGTAGCATAACAGTTAACGCTCAAGGACACGTGACTGCTGGTACAAATCCAACAACATTGGCCGGATATGGAATTACAGATGCAGCGGCTAAAACACATACACATATAAATCTAAAATCCGATACAGACAATAGAGGAACTAACACAGTTCCAAACGATTACAATGGGTCTTTAAAGTGTTCCGGATTGAAATCGAATACTGTCACAGGCATACCATCAAGTGAAGGTACTTATAGTGGCATTATTGGTATTAGGGGCTGGAAAGATTCCTCGGGTGGACAATCCCACGAACTTGCATTTGGTGGTAATGGTGGATTATATCAAAGGCACGGATCGACAACTTCATGGGGTTCATGGAATAAAATTTATACGAGTGAATTTAAACCCACACCCTCTGAAATAGGTGCTGCTCCGTCTACAGCAACTCGTCTATTAACCGCAACTGCAACTGCAGCTGGTTGGAGCGCTTCCGCTCCATATACCCAGACTATTTCAGTATCTGGCATTACTTCATCTGACACACCAATTATCGGGCTAAGTTTACCGACAAACACGACAGCTGCTAATGATAAAGCAATAAAAAAAGCCTATGGTTGTCTTAGTTCTGCTGTAACAAATAATGGATCTATAACGTTGTACTGTGCTAGCAAAAAACCCGTGACTAACTTTACCTTTTTTATAAAAGGAATATAAGTGCTATTTTTTATAGTTTAATTTATTATAAATCAAACTATACTTTTTGATTATCTCTTTAGAAGTTCTTATATGCCGGTATAGCCTTCCGCTAATGCACTGTCAAAAGTGGCATTGGCGTAATAGTTTAGTGTCATGTTGATGTTGGAATGTTAGGAGCATAGACATTTAGCCTTTGGTATGATATGATGTTTTCCACAAGATGATTTTATAGCGACAGACAAATTGGGAGATTACAGTATGTTATATATTGAAATTATGTGTATTGTATTATCACTGTTGACAATATACCTATGTAATGATGAGTATAAAAAAGGCAAAATGAGCAAAAGAAATTATACTATTGTTTGTATATGTGAGGGTTTTGCTGCCATTGGCATGTTGTTTTTACTTTTGCTTTAAATGTTTTATAACTAAACAACGAATTCCAGTTTTAAAAAGGATTTCGGCGGCATATCAAAGCTAACTCCGTAATACAATCCTTGGAAGACGCCCGTAAGTCAAGAGTTTTTCGAGATAATCATTGAATTTATATTTTAAAAAGGGAATAATAGACTGACAATAAAATCAGCCTTTTATTCCCTTTTTTTACGATTTTTCTTGACTTTTAAGACATATAGAAAATAAAATATCTATATGGAGGTGATATTATGCAGAGTTCAGAAATGGATTGCATTGTAAAATTATATAACCAATATCATTCACTCTCAAAAACTGCTGCTAAGGCCGGAATTAGCTTAACGAAAGTTCGCAAAATTCTTATCACCATGGGAGCCTATGAAAATAATACTTCACGCAAGGTTCAATCTCTGTATAATTCCGGATCAACAATTGAGAGAATTGCTGATGAATTAGGTTGCTCTGTAACGTATATAAACAGCTATCTACCATATAGTAAAGCATTATACGACTCTTCGTCTCCTTCACAAAACGCATTAAAAATTCGTATCTGCAGAAATAAACCACTTATATTTTAAAAACAGAAATAACAATACTAATTTAGGGAATAGTTGAATTTAGTCATCTATTCCCTATTTTTTTTACGCTATGCTATATCTATTTTTCCTTCCAACTCCAAGTTCTGAACCACAATTCCATAATAACAAAATCTCCATTTGATTGTATTTCTACAAGACTTGCAAGCAATAGCAATTTAAGAATTTCCGAATCCTCATCATCAAACAATAATCTTTTAGATTTTATTGTGACGCTTGCCCCCTCTTCGGTTATTGCGGATTGGAACGTAACACATTCGTTTCCCTCGCAATATTTCTTTATTGTTGGCATGACGAATGAATCAAATAATTCATAGACGCTTGTATCAATCAACATTTTATGCGTTGCTTTGAATTCCTCCCATCTTTTTTGCAAATTTTGAAATTCTCCTTCTCCCATTTTATATTTCTCCTTCTCCATCGATTATAAGTATATATTAGCCATATTTTGGCTAAAAATCAATATATAACATCTTATATCTTATAATCTCCATATAGCCAGTCCAGCTAAGAAATGTCAATAGTGAATTGAAAAACATTTGATATTTATTTTAAACTATAAAAAGGTAACTTTAATAGACCTTTTGATATTCTACCAAATGGCTGGCAAGAAAGGGGGAGGTGTT
>OIES01000236.1_pt1 | contig 28901 bp, 37 predicted proteins | sample 1581811 | NCBI WGS metagenome assembly OIES01 (sample SAMN03281021, study PRJEB24777) | human gut metagenome | isolation source: fecal sample PR177 from 1 month old male Malay infant, vaginal delivered... | reverse complement strand
TGGAAAGATAAGAAGATATCCGAAGCTTTATATCGGCTGTAAAACTATACCGACATTTTTCGGGAGAATCCCCTTTATCTGCGGGTATCCCAAGAAATGTCGGTATAGTTTTTTTGTCGGTATAAGTGGTACTATACCGTTTTCGTGATAGCACGACCAATATAATAGAGGGTTTAAACCGGCAGTACCGGAAAGTGACAAAAACAAAAAGTGTGTTCCCAAGTGATATAGCACTGGAAAAAATGCTGTATCTTGCAAGTGAAAATGTGATAAAAAAATGGACCCAGAGATACCGCAACTGGGACCAGGTACTAAACCAGCTGATTGTTCTTTTCGGAGAAAGGCTCAGCCAGTATCTATAAAAAAGAGCCGGAACGGCAGCGTGTACATGTATTGACCGTTCCGACCTTATTCCTTCGGCATTAGCAGTATTGCCAAAAATCCCCACTCTTATTCCAGAGGCCGGGTGTGGGCAGCGCCCACGTTTTTAACAATCACTGCTAATGTCCTAATTATAATGCAAAAAAATAGAAAAAAAACGTATAACCAATATAAATCTGGCAATACTATAATTAGAAAAGAAAATCGACACAGCAAAAAAACAGCTATCGACAAATATCTTATACATATCTAATTCTTATCAGGAAAATTTATTTTCCATAGACACAGAATTTTTTACGCCCTCTGCTTTTATAAAAGCACATTTGTTTTTAATATATATTATATAATTGAACAAACTGCCCCCCTACATAGGTTTGAGTACCATCTTTCATAAAGGTATAGAATATTGCATATCGCATATCATGTAAATAACATTCTGTATCATTTATTACCAATTCAAGCTTTTGTCCGTAATTGTTTTCATATGTATAAATCCCTTTTTTTCTTTTGATAACATTATCTATAATTTCGTCAATCATTTCTGACTTTTTTAAATGATTTTTAGGATTAGAATACCAACGCCCAAACACTGAATTTATCTGAGCCTTATTCAATTTAATTACCGTGCTAAGTCTAAGGCGGGGGAATAAACTCTGAGAATCTGTTTCAAGTGCTGTGAGTATTTTATCAAAATATTCCTGACCGAACTCGTAGGGGAAGCCTAACTGTAGATAGGCTTCAATAATTAGGAGTCCTGTATATAAGTAATTATGGTCATGTGTACTGAGAAAATATTTATATTCCCAATCTACAGAAGCAGCCAAAGTATCCTTTATGGTTGTTTCATGGGGATTGAGGTAATTCACTGATATTTTTATTCCTATAATTTCACGTTGGTGATCTTGTATATATTTGTGTAAATCAATCATAAAAAACGGTTCCTTCTCAATAGATCATTGGTTTAATAGGTGGTAGTGTGCGAATAACTTTGTCCGATAACTTTTATTTAGTATAATCTGATGGAAACGTAAGGCGTTCTGCTCTATTATCAGTTTTTCAAGCAAATGTATTATTGAAGCTTTATTTTTTTGCTTCCAAAAGTCAATTTCTTCTTGCATTAACTGATAATCAGAGGGAACACTATTTTTTACAGTTTCTGATTTAGCAAATGACTTAACCACAGCTTTAGTAAAAGGAAGAAGTGGTGAAAGTCTATATTGTAGAGCTATATTTCCGGCGGTACAATCATCATATCTAAGGTCATCAGAAAGCCTAAATTCATATTCGTGAGGTCCAAATTCATTTTTATACCGTATGTAGCCATGTATATCCCCCTTTTCAGAGGGTAATGAGATACTTTCAGTTAATTCAATTTTAAAAAGTTGTTCGTTCAGAATTGTATCTGAATAGAATGTATGAGAAATCTCGGCCCTTGCATCAATTGAATCTGAGGTGTCTACAAAGGTAATTGGCAAATATCCTACGCAATTCCAAAGTTGTTTTTTGGAAATTGTACGCTTTGTGAGGGTGAGCAACAACATATCCATATCTTCTTTATATATTGATTCATCGTATCCTACCTTCATATCTGTCTTTCCTCCGCTTCTTTTGTGTCAATAAAAATGCAGAAAATCAGATGTATGTAAAATTATTGGCCTCAAACACTCTGTACAATGTTGGAAAATCAGACTTATGCTCTTTTAGAGTGGATTCAAAACTATTTACAGCGTCCCATAGATCATTTAGTTCCTTTACTGGGACTTCAGCTTCGGAAAGTCGTCTTTTTAGTTCTTGATTTGTACGTTGTAAGGCAGTATAGACTGTTGGAAATTCTAAATCATAGTTATCCTTGTATAAAACACCTAAGAAATATTCTGAAAGATATTCATTTTGATTCCGCATTGGTTTTCTCCCTTGTGTTATATAATGTATGACTTTGACATCAACAGTATAACATAAAATGGTTATATATGACAATGTCTTATATAAAATAATTGAAGACCTGCCTAATTATTTGTATATTATATATGACTATGCATCTATATGTTAATAGAGATATCCAGAAGTTGACTATTGTTGATAATGTAATGTTATGGTGAATGGAATTTATACTGCTTCAAATGTATACTAAATATGAATGAGCACCAATAACATAACACGGGGATTGTCATGATAGATAAAAATTTTGGGAAGAGGGTACAAAGAAAGAGAAAAACTGCCGGACTCAATTGTGAAGTTCTTGCTGAGAGATGCTATGTAAATGAGGGATATATAAGGCAGATAGAGGCGGGAGCTGTGCCTAGTATACAATTGATTGTTCAATTATGTAATATATTGAATACTACTCCAGATTATCTCCTTGGTTTTGCTGGTGGTGATAGAACTGAGGAAAAGCTGTTGCTTGCCAAAATATATGAATTGGCCCCAGACGAGGTCCAGGTTGTGCAATATTTGTTGGATCGGTACTTAGAATACAAAAAGAACCATGATTTGTAGAAAGGGCACAAATATGAAAGATGTTGGATTTGGAAGAAGATTACAGGAAAAAAGAAAAAACCATAGTCTGACATGTGAGGAATTAGCAGACAAGTGTTTCATTAATAACGGATACTTGCGACAGATTGAAAGTGGAGAGATACCAGGGATAGCGTTACTTATTCAATTATCTGACTTATTGGATACCTCGCCCAGTTATCTACTAGGTTTTTCCGATGAGTTACAGACAGAGGACAGGGTTTTGATTGAAAAAATTAATAGTTTAGATGAAGAACAGCAAAAAGTAGTCTTGTATCTGCTGAATGCCTATACGGAGTATAAAAATGGTCAACGATAAAAGCATAACGGAGAGTATCCTGCTTGGAAAAAAGGTGCAGGTTTTGAGATTAAAAAAGAATATGAAAGTCGATGATGTTGCTAGATTTTGTGGTAAGTCAAACGGCTATATTCGTACTCTGGAGAGCGGAGCCAGGATGCCGAGTTCAAGGCTGCTGATAAAACTATGTGACTGCCTAGATACGACACCAGACTATTTGCTTGGATATTACAGAAGTGAAAATCAAAATGAGAATGAAATAATGCAAAGGATTAGGGAATTAACACCTGCCGAAAAAGATGTAGTAAATTATTTAATTGAGAAAATTGGATTATGGAATAAAGAATGTGCGGTAAATATGGGAGATTTTGAGAGCGTGTAAATATACGCTCTTTTTTTTGCTATAAAAGGTGAGTGAGAGATATTATAAGAAACCCCGCTATTATCAAGGGATTTCTTACAATATGATCGGTTCCTCTTTTTGATTACAGGCTAATAACCTTGTTTGATGGCCTATATTGTGTTATGTTTTGTAGTATGTTATATTGTCTGTGTACAAATTATAAAACATTATCTAAGGGCTAAAGAAAATGGAGGTAAGATATTGCATATCGAATTATCGGAACAGAATGATAAGCATCTGAACAATACTTATGAGATTGTATCAAAGATTGGCTTTTTGATAGGCGTAAAAAAGGAAGTTTTTGAAATTACATATGAACCTCTTGAACTAGAATGGTTTAATGAACTTTGTAATGATAAAAATGCCAGAATAATAAGAAATTTATGCGCTTTAAGGACTATTCTTTTTTTGAATTATAAAAAGATCAATGCAGAGATATACTATAATATAAAAAATTTGGATACGCTGACAGAGCTGATACCTCAATCTATTATACAGGAGTTAGCAGATGATGGTATCACGCTTATTCATGTAAATTGGAAAATAAACCAGTATATATTATTAATTAATTCTGAAATCAGTCAGCGTATTTCAGGATGCAAGCACTTGTTTCCACTGTGGATTAAATGGGAATACATAAGAAATCTATTCGTTATTCCAAAATCAGAAAACAATAATCAGATAAAGGCCGTCTGGGGTTACTATACAAATAATTTAGATAGCTATCCTTATCAGATGTATATAAATTTAAGATTACATAAATCAGGAAATATCTTATATAATGATGAAAAATTCGTTACTATATTATATGGTAATTATGGAAAGGAATTTGTTGATAGAAACAAAGTTAATGACGCCAGTGACTTCACAAAGAACAGCATATACACTTTTATTGAGCAAAGTGATGAAATAGCCATAGTAGTTGATTGCGAGAATGCCAATCCCTATAAGTTGTATTCAATGCTTTATAATTTACCACAAGAATATAGTGATAAAATTGTAAAATTGATTTTATATAACGATAGACATACCTCGTCTGTGTGGAAAATATTTAACCGATTTTTAAAAATAAGCATACAGCATGAAATGATTGATCGTATAAAAGATAATAAATCATTAGTTGATATAAAACTTACAGCGGGAACTTGCAGGGAATATTATATGAATCACATCAATTCATTTATTTTGATTTCATCAGATTCAGACTATTGGGGATTAATTACATCTATGGAAGAGTGCCGCTTTATGGTAATGGTAGAGTATGAGAAATGCAGCTCTGCAATTGTAAATGCGATGAAAGAAAAAGATGTACCTTATTGCTACCTTGACAAATTTTGTTCTGGCGATCTGGAATCAATACAGTCTGAAGCCCTTTTAATAGAAATACGGAATTCACTAAAGCAATATGTAATTCCTTTAAATGCTTTGGTGAATGAGGCGATAAAAAATACGCGGGTAGATTTATCTCCACAAGAAATAGAACAATTTAAAAATAGATATCTGAAAAAAATAAAAATGGTTTTGGATGATGAAAACATTTTATTTGATATTTAAAAGTAGAAGCACACTGAACTTTTGTTGAAGGTTTTTGATTAAGATTGTTTTGAAAATTAATCGTGGAGTAGATGAATTATAATAAAAAGGCAGGTACATAACCATCTATAGGTGTACCTGCCTTTTTGTGAAGCAACTAAATTGTGGTTTCAAAAATTATTGTGTTTTTTCTTGCTCTTTTGTTATGAAATCCTCAAATAATTTGATAAAAGTATGAATAGCAGAGGATTCCTTTTTCCAAATTAAATAAGTAAATGAGATTGGAGACTCGATTTTTTGAGGAGCAATGAGCCGGATTTTGGATTGGCTGCTTCCTTTTACAATATATACTGGAAGATAGGAAACTCCCTGATTGGCGCTAATTAAATCTTCGGTTGCTCGAACAGAAGAGATACTAACAAAGTTAGCGTCAGAATATAAGGCATTGATGGAAGTTTTAAGGCTATCCCAATAGGTAGGGTGATTGTCAGTTATAATCCGGTATTTCTTGAAAAAATCATCTTCACTTATCAGTGAATCATTTTCTGGAAGATTAGGAACTGCCAATTGGATTCTACCCTCACAGACATTTTTGTACTGAACCTTGGTTGTATTCGGTTCCCTGCGATCAATGCCGATATCATATTGATTATCTTCGATTGCCTGTGGTATGTACTGATCCAGAACTGTAGTGGCAATGTCAATCTGCGGAGCAGCATTAAAAAGGATTGGCAGAAATTTCGGGAGCAAATAGCCGTCAATGTAGGTTGTAACAGCAAGATTCAACTTTGTACGTTTAGTTGTGCCCATGTTTTTCATGTCATATAGTCCTTGTTCATAAACATTAATCGTTTTCTGGGCAATGTCATAGAAATATTTACCACATTCCGTTAAAATAATATTGCGGCCGAACTGCTCAAACAGGTTTACTCCTAAAAGCCCCTCAAGATTTTTGATGTGATTAAATACGGTTGTCTGTGTGATAAATAACTCGTCTGCAGCCTTTCTGTAATTCTGATATTTTGCAACTACAAGAAATGTATAGTACCATTCAAGATTCATTCACTCACCCCTTCTTTATTCAATCATTTAGTTTTCCTTAATATTATATCAAGATTTTCCGAATTTTAAAACAGCAGGTTTTGCCTTATAATCAGCGTATCGAAAGCAAAGGAGGAAAACGATATGGTTAGAATACAGGATAATACAGTCCGTGATGGTATGCAGCAGAGAGATGTCAATAAGAATTTCAGAACAAAACTGCAGGTATTTGAATTGATTGGTGAATCTGGCATTGATTCTGTTGAGATTGGTATGTGTGCATCGGACGAAGATTATGTAATGCTTTGTGAACAGGCAAAACGTTTAAGGAATACCCAGGAAGCAGTAGTATTGACTAGATTAGTGAAAAACGATATTGATCTTGCATTAAAGCTTTTTAAGAAATTTCCTAATCTTGTCATTAAATTGCTAGTTCCAATATCTGACCTGCATATTGAAAAGAAGCTGGGATTGACCAGAGGGGTCATGAAATATAAGTTGGAAGAGTCTCTTAAATATTTGCAGCGGTCGTCTATAAAGATAGATGTTTGTTTTGAAGACGCAACGAGGTCGGACATGTGCTATTTAATGGATGTTCTGGATATGTGCAGCCATTATACGATAAACACTATAACTATTGCGGATACCGTTGGCTGTATGGTTCCGGAAGAGTTTGGAAAACTCATTAAAAGGATAAAGGACAGAGCTTATCCTTTTAAAATCAGTGTCCACTGCCACAATGATATGGGGCTGGCTACGGCAAACAGCATTGCAGGAATTATGAATGGAGCGGAGCAGGTGGAAACCACTTTTCTGGGGATTGGTGAGAGAGCCGGCAACACTTCTGTTGAAGAAGTTACTTATATTTTGCAAAAAAAGTATAATTTGCTCAATCACATAAAATTGGAACAGATTTATAAAATCAGCAATGAAATTTCAGCGTGTATTGATTTTTGGCCAGATTCAATAAGCCCTATAATCGGTGAAAATGTGTTTGTACATGAATCTGGAATTCACCAGGATGGGATGCTTAAAGATACACAAATGTACCAGTTTGTGTGTCCCCAGGAGTTTGGAATCGAACCATTGCCGCTGGGATCTTCGCTAAGCGGTATATCAAGTTCAAAACTCATTTTCAATCAGGTGACAAAAGAGTTTGGAAAAATTGAGGATGTAAAAGATGTCATTAGATTTTACCGGACAGCCGCAAAAGTTATAGACGGGATTACGGTTGAGGAAGCTTGCGATTTATATAAAATGTTAAAGTTAGCATCATAAAGGAGACAGTATACAAATGGAAATAATTAATGATATTGAACAATTAAGTGAACTGGATAAGGTAGTACAGTGTATGGAAGCGGGAAATCCTGTAATTATTCCCACAGATACCAACTATAATCTTGCGTGTTTTCCAGAATCTTCTGAGGCCATAGATAAGATTTTTCGTTATAAGAAACGGCCTAAGAATAAGCCGCTATCCCTCTTCTTTTTGAAGCCAGAAGACTGGAGGAAATATGGTGTCTGTGAAAATGATGAGGTAATGCAGCTTTTAATAGAAAATTTTTGGCCGGGACCGCTCAACATTATTGTCAATAAAAAGGACAGTAGTTATGATTATATGCTGAACGGCATGGACTCTATTGCTTTAGGTTGCATTAGTAATCCCACTTGGAGAACATTTATGCAAGCGTTGAGACGCCCAGTAGCAATAACATCAGCAAATATTTCAGGAACTGTGGATGATATGCTCGTGACAGAAGAAATTGCCATTGAGCAGATGGGAACGTCAGTTGAGTATTTTATTAAATCTCAAAAGCCAATTACCACATCAAAATCCAGTACAATTGTTATTGTTACAAAAAAAGGTGTGAAGATTTTGCGTGAAGGTGACATTGATCGAGAAACGTTGAACAGAGCATTAATAAAGAGGGGGTATTGCGTTGAACAGTAGGGTGAAATTAGGAATTGGATTATACCGTGTTTTTTCCAGAGCGTATTTTCATCTTCCTTTTCTGGTTATTTATTTACACAAATTAGGATTTCGTATCAGCATAATAGAGGTGATTATGGCAATATACGGTCTTGCCGTTTTTGCTTATACTAGGTTTCCCTCAAGGTTAAGAGCAACGGCACATTTGTCAAGTCGCGGTGTGATGATGCTAAGTGAAGGATTTAAATGTGTTGGCTTAATTATTATGATTCTGTTGCAAAATTTTATAGGAATTTGTATTGCACAGGTTATTTTGGGATTAGGATATGGGATCGCTGCTGGCGCTGATACCAGAATCATAAATACCCATATAGATGATGGAGGAAAATTCCAGGCAAAGAGTAATAGCTTTATGTTTGCCTCTCTGCTCATTGCAGGACTTTTGGGCAGTGTTTTATTCAATATTGACATAAGGCTGCCTTTTGCAGCAAGCACTGCGGCCGGTATAATCACAATCATAATTTGTTTTATGCTACCAAACGAACCCAGAAAATTAGCTGCAGAGAATAGAAAAAATGGACGGGTAAAACTATCATGGTATGAGAAACAGATGATAGGGGTATATTGCCTAACCAGAGGAATTATATTGACATACTTTACTGGATTTCTACCATATCACTTATTTATTGATCAGGAAATTCCAGTATTTGGATTTATCGCTATTTTAACCAGCTATACACTTTTGGGTAATATATCATCTAACTTTATTGTAGGAAGATTAAAACCGGAAACTGCAGGGAAATTGATGAATATCAGTTTGCTGCTGTCGCTGCTCTGCTATTTTTCCGCTAATCTAATTTTTATAACCGGAGCTACAATTTTACTAGGGCTGACTTCCGGTGCAACGAGACCGATTTGTATGAACGGCCTGAAAAGAAACGGTTCCAATATAGCGGTTATTTCTAATCTTATGGAGAGCATTTACTCTGTAATAAATATTGTTCTGCTACTTATGGGCGGAGTATTATACGAAGTATATGGCTTTACCGCTGTTTTGTGCCTATTCATGATAATGTTCGTATTTTATATTATATTCTATCTTACATCAAATAGGAGGATTAATTGTAATGAAAATTCATGTGCTTAAAGAAGATGGATATTTACCAAAGAAGTATTCTAAATATGCGGAGGAGAAATACCTGTACAATGGCAATCCCACTGTGTCTTTTCCCATTGAACTGTCAGAAATCCCGGAACAGGCAAAAGCATTTGCATTGACATTCATTGATTTCGATGCTGTTCCTGTTTGCGGCTTTCCTTGGATACATTGGATTGCGTGCAATGTTCCATTGAATTCAACAAAAATAGCAGAGAATGTAAGTGCAGATAATACATCCGGTATTATTCAGGGGCAAAATAGCTTTGCATCACCATTTGTTGGTGAGACTGATACAGCAATCATTAACCGATATGCGGGTCCGACTCCGCCAGATAGAGATCATAATTATCAACTTAGGGTATATGCACTGGATACCAAATTAGAGTTACAGGAAGGTTTTTATTTGAATGAACTCTATGAGAAAATGAATAGCCACATTTTAGACGAGGCATGTGAATATATATTAGCCCAATGTTGATAACAATGTGAAAAGTATGGAGCACAGCGATTTAATGCTGTGCTCTTTTTTATATACTATTTTCAAAAAGGTGTTTGGTAAAACAATAAATATGAAACTGAAAGTTTACACTTGTTATAAATTGGTGGACTGTTGGATAAAGTTATAAAAAAGTATACTGATTTATAACAAGTGCAACAAATAGTGAATGGCGGGATTATATGGATGCAAGAAGTTTCGGCAAAAAAATTAAAGAGAAACGTAAGGAACATGGTCTGAAAAGTGAGCAATTTGCTGATCTGTGCTATATCAACGAAGGGTATGTTCGCCAATTAGAGTCTGGTAAAAAAATTCCCAGTATGCCCCTTCTCATTCGTATGTGCGAGATATTAGAAACTTCACCAAATTATTTAATGGATTTTGTTGAAGATAATGATGACAGGGAATTTCTGAAACGGGCATATAAATTGTCTCCAAATCAGAAACGGGCTATGCTGTGCATTTTGGACGCATATATAAAATATGAACAGAATAAGGATTAGTTTGAAAGAAAATGCAGTCCCAGAGGAAGGTGTGGAACTGCATTTTTTTGATTTGTTTCATTCTGTTTTCTTAAAGCATAAACGGATTGAATTTTCCTGTGAGTCAGCAGTTATTTTGTATGGAGGTATTTCCAGGTTCATAACTTTAGTGATTGGATAAATGGAACCCGATGCGGCGTCCATGAGTATTATGTTATATTCCATCGTAGTATATTTATCAACACAGTCTTGGCATAAATATTTTGACATAATTTTTTTACGAGGGCGAGAACTTTGGCTCAAATATATGTCTGCCCAGTAGCAGCCAGAGTTATCAGCAGATAGCATAATTATATTTCCATCTTTGGAACTATTAATGGTAGTGCTGCAGTCATTAGCCCAATCCCCTTCGGGAATTGTGCTGGGATTACGAGTGTTTAAATCAATTAGCCCAAAAACAGCGTCATTGGATATTAAAGATTGAAACATACCAGAACATATATGACATTCTGATTTGGAGCATGGTTTATAAATTGCGTATAATAATGCAGTAATAACAATAAGAGAAAAAATTATAGGTATAAAACGCTTGAATTTCAATGGAGATGCCGCCAATCCTGGATTTTCTGGAGAGAGGCAATCGCAAGCCGGTTCCAAAGTTGTTCATATCCCTTATTATAAGGAAGAAATAACTGAGGGGAAAATTCCTGGCAAACGTCCAATAAATCACAAATATCCTCATCGCTTAAATTTTTTTGTGACAGAAAGAGTTGGTTGGTTTCGCCAAAAGCCTTCCTTATATTGTCTGTTTCATAAGTAGATTCCAGTGTTGTCAGAAACTTAGTTGCTAATTTCATTTACATATCCTCCTTGTGTTATCTAATAGATTAAAATTACAACTATAAGATAACATTTTGCGCCAAAAATGTCTATGAAAATTGTTCGACAAGATACTCCCAATATAGACAATTTTAGATAAATTAAGAAAAATGAACCAAAAGATAACATGCGTTATAAATTAGTGGACTACTGAATATAATGGATAAAAAGTATACTAATAGATAACAAGTATATCTGTAGGATACAAAGAACGGTGGAAACTAACATGGATATAAAACGGTTTGGCAAAAAATTAAGAGAGAAGAGGAAGGCCCGTGGAATGACATATCAGCAGTTGGCAGATCTGTGTCACATTAATCATGGTTATGTTAGGCAATTGGAAGCTGGAAGCAAATTACCCAGTATGCCGCTTCTTTTTTTATTATGTGATATTTTGGAAACTTCTCCAAACTATTTATTTGAATATGCGGAAGATGGTGACGATAAGGAACTATTAAAACGCATATATCAATTAACACCAGATCAGAAAAATGCAATGCTCTGTATGCTGGATGCATATATAAAGTTTCAAGAGGAGTCGTAGAATTTTTTACTTTAATATTAATTTGTTTGAGGTAATAGAAGATTTAAAGAAACCGAATAAGAAACATGCTAGGAAAGGTGAGTAGCACCTTTCCTTATTTTTTTACTCTAAAATAGAATAATCCAATACTATGCGCAAGAATGATACGCGATATTGTTATCGGGTATTATATTATTAAATTAAGTTAAAAAGGAGTATTGGAATGCAGAACAGATTGAAAACTTTAAGAAAAAGCAGGCATTTAACCCAGGAAGAACTTGGGGAGATTATATCCGTAACGCAGCAGAATATTAGTAAATACGAAAATGATGTATACGAAATGCCGGTAGATGTACTTATAAAAGTGTCGCGCTGCTTCAATGTATCAATAGAGTATTTGCTGGGGTTGACTGAAATTAAGCGTGATATAGCCGGACAGGTAGTAGTTAATGAGGCTGTGGACGAATACTATGATTTTATTGAGGCATATAAATCTTTGATGGATGAAGATCAGGAGCTGCTTTGGTCAATTATTGAAAAAATGAAGCAAATTAGACGAAGGAAGGTATGAACAAACGATGATGAATGTTGCAATTTGTGATGATGATATAAATTTTATCGGAAAATTTGAGCAAATGCTGCTGACTATAAAAAACATGGAACACATCGAATTTGAACCAGAGGTTTATCTTGATGGGAAAGAGCTGATTGAAAATATATATAAAGAGGGTAGAAAATATGACTTAATCTTTCTTGATATCGAAATGACAGAGATGGACGGTCTTACTGCAGCAAGGGAGATAAGGAAAAAGGATGAAATGACAATATTGATTTATGTAACAAGTCATGAGAGTTATGCTGTTGAGGCGTATGATGTTCAACCATTTCAATTTCTTGTCAAGCCCATCGACTTTGAAACTCTTCACCGATATTTCATAAAGGCATATGAAAAACTAACAAAAGGCCCGGATTATTTTTTGTGTGAGTTTCAAAGGAATATACATATCTTAAGAATAAAGGATATCATGTATTTTAAAAGCAATAGGCGTGTTATCCAGATTTACATGAATGATGGTAATCTATATAAATTTTATGGCAAAATGAATGATCTTGAAGAACGGTTGAAGTTGGAAAAGGCAGATTTTTGGAGGATACACCAATCTTATTTAGTGAATGTCAGATACATTTCTGTCATTTCCCATGACCATGTTACTTTGAGAAATAAGAAGGCATTGTCTATTAGTGAGGATAAAAGAAAACTGATTGGAGAAAAATATTATAATTACATAAAGGGGAATATCATTGAATAAAGCAGTATGGGATTTCATAGAGGGACTACTAATGTCTTGTTTTTCAGCATGGATATTAAAAGAGTATCTGGATACTTTTTTAATAAAAATAAAAATGAACTGGAAGATTATAGCGATATGGGGATTTTTCATATTATGGCAAATCTGTTCCACCTTGAATATTATCAAACTACCAGATTATGATATTTTGGTGTTAAGCGTACTTGCTGTATTGCTTGTTTCACTTAATTACGAGGGACGTATATTTAGAAAAACAGTATTTACCCTTGTTTATAATTCAATATGGATGCTTACGGAGATATTATTAGTTTTTATTTTTATTGCAATAGGACTGGACTATGACACACAGGAATTACTTGGATCGCTTCTTTCCAAAGTATTTCTATTTGTCATAGTAGAAGCGCTTAAGCATTTTTTTGGGAATGAAAAGATTAAAGAGCTGCCACGTTCTTATAATATGATTCTGGTATTAATTCCGTTAGGAAGTATGTTCGTGGTTTATACTTCTTTTTAGGTCAGTTTACAAGAGACTACACGCAGACCGTGAAACGGGCTGCTGACAACAAACGGCGCTATGCTCCCGGCAGGGTGGCATAGCGCCGTTTTGTTGTGGGGGAATCCAAAGGGGGCAAAGCCCCTTTTGGCACACGACTTTGCGTAGCAAAGTGTAGTGTGTTATACGCACTGTCGGCGTTGCCGTGAAAATGCCGTTGCCGCCGGGGAGGGCAACGGCATTTGAAATGGCAGGAAAACAGGCTGTGCTTGTAGGGCGAAGGCCGCAAGCGCAAGGCTGTTTTCGTCAGCAGACAGGGCGTATATGAAGCCCCCGTCCCTCGTCCTTCGTCTGGACTTAGGGCCAACTTGGCCCGATGTTGTGTATAGACACCCAGCAAAAATAGCAGAACGGACGGCACCCGTCAAGGCTGAAATGAACGGGCTTTCGCCCGGCCTTGACCGCCGCCGTCCCGTTGAATGGGTAGACAAGGCGGACAATCCCATACTGTGCTTGTCCGCCGACAAAGTTATTGTGGGGCTGTCCGTCCTCTCAAAATTGAAATGGGCGGGAAAGCCATTTTAGGGCTTTCCCGTCTTGATAACCCATCAGCAAAGGCGGGCGAGGCTGTCAACGGCGGCGCTGTAAGCGCCGTTCATCTTGACCGTTGACTGGCTCGGCTGGCTTTGCTATCTCCCCGGTTATGCGATTGCGTCTTAACCCAATAAGGCGACGCAAAATCAGCCTGACAAATGGGAATTCTCAGATTACTCTGCCAATCCATATGCCTCAAGAGTCTCTTTGGCGTTAAACATTTTTACAGATGTTTCAATCATTTCATCAATATAATCCCCGTCTCCCATTGTAGCAAAAAACAGGACATCTTCTCTTCTAAAACCATTCTTTTTAAATATTTCATCGGGTATTTCCTTGATATTCTTTTCCAATACAGAAAGCAGAGTTTCAGCAAAATTCCATTTTTCATCTGACGGACTGCAAAAGTCAATTTCTTTGCAAGCGTCAACAATATCAACAAGTGACTGATATAAGAAATCTGGATTAGCCCCGTTTTCCCAATCATAATACTCATCTATGTCAGTATTGTAATCCCATGATAAATAAAAGCCATAAAAGTCATCGGTAGTGATAAAACCAATCGAACAGATTTTTCCCCCTTTTGCATTTTGAAGTATTTTGTCAATTTCATTCGGTAATTTTTCAGAACACTTCTGACTAAACTCTTTAAACTTTGCTATATCCATTTTTATTCTCCTTGTACTTATATTAATCAATCCCGATTTGTCAAGCACGCCTTATAAGCCTAATGCGTACTTGTCATTTTTTCTTACCCCTCTGCGGCAAATAGCTTTTTGCCAATTCGGATTTTTGGACAATCCGGGTTAGCCATTGTTTTTCTTCCTCTGTCAGCCTGTTATAACGCAGCTTTGTCTGCTTACAAAACACCATCAGCAGTTGTTCCGCCCGGCTGCCCTTGAAGCTGGCTACTTCCTCCAAATTCCGCTTGAGTTCGTCCACTATGGTATTCTCCGGGGCGCTGTCGCTCCTGCCCCTGTGGGCTTGCCGTATGTCCTCCATGATAGCGTCTATGTCGTGATGTACCCGGCTGCTGAAATAGTCGCCCTCCCTCACATGGGCGGCTTGCAGCACACCGACGGTTTTGTCATGCTCCCCCGGTTGGTACTTCTCCATAATTTCAGCCCTCGCCACGTCTACCCATGCGTTCAAGTTCTGTATCTGTGTGGCGGCGATACCCTCCACATAAATCTGTATATCAGCCAGCAGCTTTACAAAATCCGGGTGCTCCGCCAATTCACAAAGCAAGGCGGTATCAATTCGCCCGCTTTTCAGCAGGTCTATCATCTCGTCACTCAAACGCAGGTTTGCAAGATCAGCGTTTGGGTGATTTTTTGTTTCGGTCAGCCCTAACAGGTAGTCGGCGGTCACGCCGTAAAACTTTGCCAGCTTGATAAGGGCATAGTGGCTGATGTCCTTGAAGTCGTCCGCTTCATAGCTGCCCAGCGCAGACTTGGAAAGCTTGGTCTGCTCCGCAAGCTGTTCCAGCGTCAGGCCCTGTTCCACACGCAGGTCTTTTAGACGTTCCTGTATTGTCAACGCCAATCTACACACCCCCTCTTATGCTTACTTCATACTTTCCTGACACTCGCTGCACTCTCTGTCATGGATAGAAATGATACCCCCGCATTGGGGACAAGTATATTTTCCTTTCTGCTGTTCCATGAACCTTTCTAAACCGTGCTGACGAACAAACTCGCTATTCTCCATAAGGCTCGCCTGATACCTTTTGTTGTAGCTTTTTTCAAGGTTTTTTATCAGCTTGCAGGGATAATCGGGACACTCAAAACAATAGGACAGCCCTTTACCCTTAATACAATCCTTTATCTTGCATTTGCGGCAGTGTTCCGGTTTGCCCATATCGCTGTTCAAGCAGCCGGCACACGGCTTTTTATGATAACAATGCTTATAGCAGACCAGACAGTTCATACCGCAAGGGGCAAACATAGCCGTATCAATTTTTTCTGTTGGCATTTTCATGGCGCGCCCTCCTTGTCGGCTAACTGTTTCTTTCATTCTACCACAAATCCGAGAGCGTGGAAATAGTGTGTTTTCCAGCCGGATTTCCAACCTTTCGGATATACGGGAGGGGTGGTCATAAAAGTGTAGACTTGTGTTAGTTCATCGATGGACAAGCACAAGTGAATGACCGTCCGAAAGAGATATTACCGGCTGGGGAAGTACGCCATAACGCCGCTTCTGGACAAAATGTCCAGAAGCAGGCCAGCGTACCAACGCCGGGACACGCCGCAGGAATGGGGCAGGAACGGCTTTCGGGAGAACGGCAGTAAAGCGAAAATGGAGGAACGCATGAGCAAAAAACCACCAGAGATAGAGCGCACACCGGGCGGTTCCCTGCCCCGCATGAAGCCGGGACAGAGAAAGCGGGCAAACGCCCTCATTCGGAAAATCTGCTGCAACTATGAGAACGGCAACTGCCTGCTGCTGGACGATGGGGAGGAATGTGTCTGCCCCCAGACGATTTCCTATTCCGTCTGCTGCAAGTGGTTCCGCTGGGCGGTGCTGCCCCAGGACAAGGCGCTGGAAGCGGAGATTTTCCGCAGCGCCAGCGTGAAGCGGTGCGCCGAATGCGGGGCAACTTTCGTCCCCCGTTCCAACCGGGCGAAATACTGTGAAGCCTGCGCCAGACGGGTACATAGGCGGCAGAAGAACGCCAGCGACAGGAAACGCCGCTGGAGTACGGACAAATAGGGGCAAACAAAAGCCCATAAATCAAGGACTTTTAGCGGCTGACCGGGGTTGGGCTGTATGTTTGTATGCCCCGCCCCCAAAACAGCCCCCGAACAGTCCGCAGGAGGGAGGATTGATAGATTGCCGCAATACGCAATCCTGCGATTTGCAAAGCACAAGGGCAACCCGGCAAGGCCGCTGGAAGCCCACCACGAAAGACAGAAAGAACAGTACGCCAGCAACCCGGATATTGACACGGCAATGAGCAAGTACAATTTCCATATCGTCAAGCCGGAGGGCCGCTATTACCATTTCATTCAGAGCCGCATTGAGCAGGCCGGGTGCAGGACACGCAAGGACAGCACCCGGTTTGTCGATACCCTGATAACCGCCAGCCCGGAGTTTTTCAAGGGCAAGCCCCCAAAGGAGATACAAGCCTTTTTCCAGCGGGCGGCTGATTTTCTTATCCAGCGGGTAGGCCGGGAGAATATCGTGTCGGCGGTGGTTCACATGGACGAGAAAACGCCCCACTTGCATTTGACCTTTGTGCCGCTGACAAAGGACAACCGCCTGTGCGCCAAAGAGATTTTGGGCAACCGGGCAAGCCTTACGAAGTGGCAGGACGATTTTTACGCCTATATGGTGGAGAAATACCCAAACTTGGAGCGTGGAGAAAGCGCCAGCAAGACGGGCCGCAAGCATATCCCCACCCGGCTTTTCAAACAGGCGGTCAACCTCTCAAAACAGGCAAAGGCCATTGAAAAGGCGCTGAACGGTATCTCCCCGCTGAACGCCGGGAAGAAGAAAGAGGAAGCTCTCTCCATGCTGAAAAAGTGGTTCCCGCAGATGGAGGACTTCTCCGGGCAACTGAAAAAGTACAAGGTCACGATTGCCGACCTGCTGGAAGAAAACAAGGAGCTGGAAGCAAGGGCAAAGGCCAGCGAAAAAGGCAAATTGAAAGACACGATGGAACGGGCGAAGCTGGAAAGCGAATTACATAATATCCAGCGGGTGCTTGACCGTATTCCGCCCGATGTGCTGGCGGAACTGAAACAACAACAGCAGTATGGAAAGGATAGGTGATTTTATAAGCGGTATCAGGTACAGAAAAGAAACAGAGGTCGTGACTTTTCAGGGAAAGGAAATCACGCTGGAAAATCTCTCCCCGGTATTCACCCCGGAACAGGAAGCGGCGAAACGCCGGGAATTGGAGCAGCAGCTTTATGACGTGTTCCGCAAGTACGCCGACAAGCGGCAGGCGGAGGAAGCCGGGGCGTAAGGTTTTCCAACGACAACATTGATTTGCGGGGCTGCTGGCGGTATAATATAACTGTCAGCAGCTCCGTTTCTTTTTTGAAGAAAAGGAGCGACAAATGAACAATCGGATAGACGCAATCTATGCAAGACAATCGGTGGACAAGAAGGACAGCATTTCCATTGAAAGCCAGATTGAGTTTTGCAAATACGAATTGAAAGGCGGTAACTGCAAGGAATACACAGACAAGGGGTACAGCGGCAAGAACACAGACCGCCCGAAATTTCAAGAGTTGGTGCGGGACATTAAGCGGGGCTTGATTGCAAAGGTCGTTGTTTACAAACTTGACCGTATCAGCCGTTCCATTCTGGACTTTGCCAACATGATGGAACTGTTCCAGCAGTATAACGTGGAGTTTGTTTCCTCTACGGAAAAGTTTGATACCTCCACCCCCATGGGGCGGGCCATGCTGAATATCTGTATCGTGTTCGCCCAGCTTGAACGGGAAACGATACAGAAGCGGGTGACGGACGCTTACTATTCCCGCAGTCAGCGGGGCTTCAAGATGGGCGGGAAAGCCCCTTATGGCTTCCATACGGAGCCTATCAAGATGGACGGTATCAACACAAAGAAGCTGGTGGTAAACCCGGAGGAAACGGCCAATATCCGGCTGATGTTCGAGATGTATGCAGACCCGGCAACCTCCTATGGAGACATCACCCGATACTTTGCGGAACAGGGGATTTTGTTCTACGGCAAGGAACTGATACGCCCCACGCTGGCGCAGATGTTACGCAACCCCGTCTATGTGCAGGCAGACCTTGACGTGTACGAGTTTTTCAAAAGTCAGGGGACGGTGCTCGTCAATGACGCCGCCGACTTTACGGGCATGAACGGGTGCTATCTGTATCAGGGGCGGGACGTGAAGCCGGACAAGCTGCACAATCTCAAAGACCAGATGCTGGTGCTTGCGCCCCATGAGGGGATTGTCCCGTCGGAAACATGGCTGGCCTGCCGCAAGAAGCTGATGAACAACATGAAAATCCAGTCCGCCCGAAAAGCCACCCACACATGGCTGGCGGGGAAAATCAAGTGCGGGAATTGCGGTTATGCTCTTATGAGTATCGTCAACCGGGTAGGCCGTCAATATCTCCGCTGTACGAAACGGCTGGACAACAAAAGCTGTGTCGGCTGCGGCAAAATTTACACCGCCGAACTGGAAGCGGTTGTCTATCAGCAGATGGTGAAGAAGCTGGAAAGCCACAAGACGCTGACGGGCAGGAGGAAAGCGGCAAAGGCCAATCCGAAAATCGCCGCTCTGCAAGTGGAGCTTGCCCATGTGGACGGCGAGATTGAAAAGCTGGTGGACAGCCTGACAGGGGCAAACAACGTCCTGCTCTCCTATGTGAACGTGAAGATAGCGGAACTGGACGGGCGCAAGCAGGAACTTGTGAAGCGGATAGCGGACTTGACTGTGGAAGCCATCAGCCCGGAACAGGTCAGCCAGATTTCCGGTTACCTCGACACTTGGGACAGCGTATCCTTTGACGACAAGCGGCGGGTGGTGGATTTGATGATTACCACCATAGCCGCCACAAGCGACAGCTTAAACATTACATGGAAAATCTGACGGGCGGCACACCTCCCGTCAGATCGTTACCCTGTGTAGTCCCTTGTAAACTGTACTTTTTATGAGTGCTAATAGTCAAAAGTCATTTAGTGTTCTGTGGTCTTTTGCTTCTCTGGTGATTATGCTATTCATAAATATTTTGATATTTACCATCTACTTGAAATTGTCAGAGGATATGGAATTGAGAGAGAAGAATGTAGTATGTAAGCAGGAAATTGACTTATACAATAGACACATTGAAGAAAAAGAAAATTCTATGCTGGAGTTTCGTAAGGCAAAACATGACTTGAAGAATCAGTTGATTTTTCTTTTGGAACGATGTGAGAAAAAAGAATATAAAGAAGTAGAACTGTTTTTGGAACAATTAATTGAAAAGGCACCTTTTGACAGTTTAACGATATCCAAAACTGATAATTCAGTTGTGGATGCATTAGTCAACTATAAATATACGATTGCCAAACGTTTTGGAATTGAGTTTATTGTAAAACTAGAGATACCCATGATCCTGCCATTTGAAAATGCAGATATGTGTATTGTTCTTGGAAATGCATTAGATAATGCAATGGAGGCTAACATTAGGGCTGATATTGAAAAACGCTATGTAAAATTGAACATGCGCATGGATATGAATAATTTGGTAATCGTTATTGAAAATTCGTTCAATGGGCAGATTAGTAAGGACAAGAAAGGAAAAATTTTGACGATTAAAACAAACAAAATAAATCACGGATTTGGATTGGATTCTATTCAAAAGGTAGTAAACAAATATCATGGATTTATGAGAACCAGCTATACAGAAACAGTGTTTACTATAGAGATTTTGTTATATGGCAAAACAGAATAGTGACACGAAATACAGAAATAATTACATCTTGTTGTATATGCAGCCTTTTTTATGATAAAATTAGAAAAAACTAAGGAGGTTATTACTATGAAGAGATTTAAGGAATTTGCATTACATCACATGAAAGCTTCAAATACTCTTGCATGCGTGGCTTTAGCATTTGCATTTATCGCCGCCAACAGCCCTTGTTGTTGTGTTTATCATCAGCCAGATAAGCCAAATCTCAAAAGTTTGAGGAAATTTTAATGGAATGGCTGGCGAATAAACTCACTGATTATATAATAAAGAAAGAAATTATAAGTAAAGAAAGTTATGAGATATATCGGTATGGAATGCTTACCGCGCTGGAGATGACTTTATGTATGGCTATATGTTTTATTATAGCCATACATTTAAAGTCATTTTTGGAGTTTGTGGTTTTGATCACAGTCTTTTTTTCTCTTAGAGCGTATGTTGGTGGCATACATCTAAAACATTATCTGGCCTGCCTTCTTTGTTCCTGCCTGATAATTACATTTTTATTGGTAGCTGCCCATACCTGGTATTTCAATTTGTGGATAGCTGTGGTTGTTACAGCTGTCACTTTTTTTCTGATTGACTGGTTGGCTCCGTTGGCAACAAAAGAGAGAGTAAACGATCACGAAGAAGCAGTATTTTTTAATAGGCAGCGAAGGCGTATTTTGTTTGGTATTGCTTCCTTGGATATTGTTTTTGTATTATTAAAGCTTAGAGTGTTCTGGTCTTTAATATTGTACACCATGCTTGTTGTTTTAATTTCTATGATTTTAGGAATAAGTAAAAATGGATGGAGGTGAAGGGACTACATTGTATGGAGGTTTACTATGTGGTCCGATCTTTTGCAGGATTAATGAAGATATTGTTTGTGGGTGAGGAAAGTATGGCTATGCAAATTGGGAACATTTTGCACGAGGACGAATTCATATGTTGGCACACTTTTCGTGATTTGGACGATGGACTTCAATTGGGTGAATATGATGTAGCCATTTTGGATTTTGGAACTGGAAAATCTGATATATTGAGCAACCTAATTAAACTTAATTGTCATAAGTTAAAACCTGTCCTAGTTCTTGTGGGAAATATTAGTGTCAGAGAAGAAAACTGTATATGGGGGATGGGGGTTACAGACGTTATTAAATTACCTTTTACTAAAGATGAATGTAGAAAAAAAATTGATAACACATATAGATGGAAATGGTATTATGACAGGTGTAACTGCCGTAATAAGAATGCACTCATTGAATGGTTAAAGGAGAATGATTTGTGATGAATTATATTCGTTTAATTGCAGAAAACATTAGAAAATTGCGCGAGCAAAGAGACATGACACAAGAGGAACTGGCAGAATTAGCGGGAATATCCCAAAGCCATCTGAGTAAGATTGAAGCTGGTTCCAGAACGATTGGAATGAAAACATATGAAAAGATTCTGGAAGCATTGGGGGCCTTTCCCCTTTTGGTGTCAGAAGTAGAACGAATTGAGAAGCATGAGGAATTATTGGAGCGTTTTTTATGTATAGTAAAAGAATGTTCTGAGGTTGAATTAAGGTTTTTCATAGACACGTTGGAATCTATGAAGGATAATATGGATAAAATGAAATCAGACGAAGAAAAGAAAGAAGTTAAATTTCCACGCAGGTTATGCAATACTTGCTTGAGAGATCTGGGTGGGGAATGGGCTTCATGATATTTTATCGTTTCAGGAGGGTCACCATTATGGTGGCTCTTTTTGTTGTACGTGTGTCCAGTGAAGCTGGACCACACTTGCCGGTGCAAGTCCGGTCACGGTAATCGCCAGTGAGCCGTGCAGCTAAACTCGGTGCGTTGCAGTAATGCAAGGTGCTAAGCGAGTGGATAAAGTAACCTTGGTAAAAGGTGCGAGCAATCATGCAGACCGTAACATTAAGTGAATTCTGCCGTATCGTTAAAAAAGGTCTCGAAAGAGAACAAAGGGAAGTTGAGTCCGGGTATAATGGGCGAAAACCATGGAACGTGTGAAGAAACTGGAAAAGCAGCACGGAAGAATCCCTCGGTATATGGGACACGGTATGTATGAAAAGTGTGGTTCGGAACTGGAGAGACCCTACCCGTCACCAAAAGGTAAAAAGAAAGCGTATAAGCTTGGCGAAATCGTATTTCTGATGGGAGGGAGTCGGAGAGGAACATAGTACCGATAATAACTGTGCAAGAAAACGCAGTTTATGGGAAGGTTCCTTGCTTCATTCATGTTTGTAGAGAGGGTAAGAGTGAGAGAATGTCATGAAGACTAACAACTCCAAAGAAAAAGTTCGACAACTTCAAAACAAACTATATCTGACAGCCAAGAAATGTGACAGCCGAAGATTTCATGCACTGTACGATAAAGTATATCGGGACGATATACTCTTCGAAGCATGGAAACGAGTAAAAGCTAACAAAGGTTCTAGTGGTGTGGATGGTATCAAAATAGAGGATATTGAAACAATCGGAATCGAGAAATATCTGACAGGCATAAAAGCAGAGTTGGTAGACGGAAAATATAAACCGACTCCCGTAAAGCGGGTCATGATACCAAAACCAGACGGAAGTGAAAGACCTCTTGGAATACCAACAGTGAAAGACAGAATTGTACAGATGGCTACAAAAATAGCAATAGAGCCAGTATTCGAAGCTGACTTTAGAGATTGTTCCTACGGATTCCGACCGAAAAGAAGTGCAAAACAAGCACTGGAAGTGGTAAGGAAAGCATGTAACAACAAGGGCTATTATGTAGTAGATGCCGATATAGAGAAATTTTTTGATAACGTAAACCAAGATAAGTTGATGAAACTGGTAGAGCAGAGAATATCAGACCGAAGGATACTGAAACTGATAAGACAATGGTTAGCATCAGGGGTATTATACGGAAATGTACTGACAATCTCAGAACTGGGAACAAGTCAAGGTTCAGTCATATCTCCGTTATTGGCAAATATCTACTTAAATACACTAGACAGGCTGTGGGAAAAGTATGGACTTACTCACGGCATTCTTGTAAGGTATGCAGACGATACGGTAATCATCTGTAAAAATAAGAAAAATGCGAATCATGCATTGAACTTATTGCGGTATATCATGGCAAAACTGGATTTAAAGTTACATTCAGTAAAGACAAAGATCGTCAGTATGTGGGATGGCAAAGAGGGCTTTGACTTTCTCGGAATGCACCACAGAAGAATGACAACGGAAACGAGCAAAGGACAGTTGTATAAGGAAACTTATCAGTATCCAAGCAGAAAAGCCATGAAGAAAATGAAAGCAGACATTAAAAGGAATGTAAACAGTCGTAGCTTACTGGTTGCAAAGGAAGAGGATTTAATAAAGAATCTGAATCCCAAAATCGCAGGGTGGAAGAATTATTATTCTACCAAGACAAACGCAAAGTGGATGCAGGCATTAGACTGGTACATTATCTGCACTTTTACAAGGTGGTATAACAAGAAACACCAAAGGCGAACTCGAATGTCAAAGGTGGGATTTGTTAGAAATAGCATTTACGAAAAAGGATTAAGAAAAATGGTTGGAGCATGACGTAATGCTGTAGAAAGAAGAATGTCGGAAAGCCGTGTGAGGGAGAACCTCATGCACGGTTTGATGAGGGGAAAGAGGGCAGAAGCCCTCTAACCTACTCTACATAAAAAACATGTCGTTATATAGCAAAAAACCTGAAATGGATAATTATAGGGGGAAATTATGCGGAATTATTCCTGTCAGTCCGTTTAAAAATAGGCACTCATATTGTAAAATACTTTCAAACAAGAAGGAGGAACAGATGTAGATGATGACTAGCAGTTTTGACATTGCTCAAAATATCCGGTTGGTGAGAGAGACAAAAGGACTTACAATAGAGAAACTTGCAGAGTTAGCAGGCGTTTCAGCAAACCATATGAGTAAAGTAGAAAATGGTCTAAGGAATTTAAGCATGGAGTCATATTTAAATGTATTACGGGCATTAGAAATATATCCTGTTTTTGTTGCCGGGATGGATAATGGGGAAGAGACAGAGAAATATATTTTGGCTTTTATAGACATCATTAAAGATTGTTCCGGAAGAGAGGTAAACTTTTTATTGAATATGGCTGTAAGTATGAAAGAAAATATGATAAAAACCGGACTTACGGCAAGTGGAAAAAGATAAAAATAACTGGGTGAAATATGTTATACGGTGAATATGACATTTTTGGCATTAAAGGAGAATAAGATGAAAAGATACATATATTGGTGGCCCGTATTTTTCCTGATTGACCTTATTTTGATGTTAATTACCATCATTGCTTTTGTAATAACATTTATTATGACTTTGTAGGGAGGGGAAAATGCTGACAGTTGAAGAATTAGAGGAACTAAAAAAGGTTAATTTAGATAAAATTGATTTAAATACCTTGGTAGATCTGAGAAGTATAAGTGTCGATACTTCACAGCCAAAAGAAAAACGTATTAAAACATTATTGGAAAGCGGAATCAATCCTTATATTTTCCGGGTTGGAAATATGAAAATAAAAATTTCCTATTCAAATACAGGGAGAACATTATCTGATATTATTGAAAACTTAGTGGAAAAAGCGGAGATTTGAATAAAAATACGAGTGATAAAAACAAGAAGAGGGTGATGATGTTAGATGGGTATGGACAACTGATTTGGAATATGGTAAGATAAAGGCGGAATAGAACTAAAGATTAAGCAGGTTCCTGCCACTTATTTGGTGTATACCGTCCGTTCCAGGAGGGTTCATACAGCTAACTAATAAGTGGTTAGGAGCTATTTTTATGTTTAAAAAGTATAATCATATCTTTCGGACGTACTCTTATCTGCGTCTATCGGTAGAAGACGGTGATCAGATTGAGAGTGACAGTATCAAAAATCAAAGAGTTATAGTTAATCGTTATAGGGACAATCATCCGGAAATCCAATTAGTCGGTGAGGAAGTTGATGATGGATATACAGGTACTAATTTCAACCGCCCAGGGTTTCAAAATTTGCTGGAACTTATTAAAAAGGGGTTGATTGACTGTATTATAGTGAAGGACCTGAGCCGTTTGGGAAGAGACTTTACTGAAGTGCTGCGGTATGTTCAACGCCGGTTCCCAGAATGGGGGATTCGATTTATTGCAATTGATGATAACTATGACAGTGATGATGAATCCTGTAAACAGGATTTTCTGACATTACCCATTAAAAGTTTATTAAATGAAAGTTATCCAGCAAATACAAGTATCAGTATCCGGAATACATTAAAAGCAATGCGTGAGCAGGGGCTTTTTGTTGGGGCATATGCATATTACGGCTATCAGAAAGATCCGGAAGACCATCACCGATTGATTCTCGACCCCATAGCGTCTGGCGTAGTCCGGGACATCTTCCTTTGGAAATTGTGCGGTCTTAGTCAAGATGCCATAGCAAGGCGCCTGGACAGCCTTGGATTTTTGCCGCCTGCAGATTATAAGGTGTCACAAGGTATTCCATATAAAACAACCTTTAAATTATATGAACGTAGTCATTGGACGGCAGTGGCAGTGGGGCGGATACTCTGTAATATTGCCTATGTAGGAATACTGGTTCAAGGAAAAACTACAACTCCTAATTTCAAGGTAAACAAGACGATATACAAAGATGAGGAAGAATGGGACATTGTGGAAGGAGCTATTCCGCAGATTGTTAGTTGGATTGATTTTATGATCGTCAACCATATATTGGAAAAGGATACGAGGACTGCACCAGGTCAGGATACTGTTTATCTTTTTTCAGGCATTTTGGAATGCAGAGATTGTCATCAGTCACTTGTAAGAAAGCCTGCAAAGTATAACGGTAAAGAATACGGATACTATGTGTGTTCAACGAATAGGGGCAATAAGAAACAATGTCCTTCACCACATAGGGTATCTGAAGCAAAGCTTAAAAAGAGTATGCTTCTGCTGATTCAGCACCAGGTTTCTGTGATGGCAGATTTGAAGTCAATTCTAAAATATGTGGAGACAATTCCCTTTTCAGATCGCAAAATCGAAAAAGATATTAATCGGATGGAAATGCTAAAGAAGGAATATCAATGGAATCTGAAACTCTCCACATCTCTTTACGAAAGCTTTCAAGAAGGAATACTTACCAAAGAGGAGTATTTGCAGATGAAAAAGCAATATTCAGAGCGTTGCGGAGAATTGGAACAGTTGATGGAACAACAGGAGGAGGAGAGCAAAAATATATTCCGAAATATCTGTGGAAAAAATAACTGGATTGAACATTTCCTGAAATTTGGCCAGATTAAGGAACTAGACCGAAGAGTGGTGGTTAGTCTGATTAAAGATATACAAGTTACGGCCCAGGGAAATCTGGAAGTAACATTCTGGTTTGAAGATGAATATATGCAAGTAATAGAAAAAATAAAACAGATTCATTCAGAACTGCCCAATGCTAAAATACAAGGATTCCTAAAACAATTAGGTGAAGGAGGTGTCTTGTGTGGCTAGAACAAGCAGAAAAAGTTCTAAAGCGGAAATAGCAGTTACCGTTTTTAGTGAAATCAGGTGGGGGTCCTACGCGAGATTATCAGTGAAAAGCAATAAAGATGATGATTCCATCAAGCATCAATTTCAAATGAATAGGGATTTCATCAGGAAAAATATATCTGATGGCTTCCTGGCAGGAGAATATTCTGATGATGGTGTATCAGGAACAACATTTGATCGGCCGGGATTTAATGAATTGCTCAAAGATATCAAATGCGGAAAAATCAATGCAGTTATTGTTAAAGATTTTAGTCGTTTTGGAAGAAATTATATGGAGGCTCTTGAACTTCTGGAAATTGTATTTCCTGAACTTGGCGTAAGGTTTATTAGTATTGATGATGCATATGATAGTGCAGATCCGCGTTGTAGCAAAGACAGAATGATTTATATTATAAAGCATCTGGCAAATGAGTATTATGCGCGTATCGCATCAAAAAAACTATCACAAGCTCATGAACTGAATCGTGGTAGTGGAGAATTTTGGGGAGCCAGACCGCCATATGGATTTGCTCGTTCTCAAAAAAACAGCAAAATACTTGTCCGTGATGAGGACGCTGCAGTTATTATTATGCGAATTTTTAATATGTTTGTTTTAGAAGGATACACATATTTTAGGTTGGCAAAGCAACTTAATGAAGAGGGAATTCCCTGTCCTCAAGCATACTATCTTATAAAACATGGAAAACAGGATAAGGTAGAAAAGAATCCTCAAAAATATTTGTGGACAGGTTATACAATCTCAAAAGTAATTCAGAATCCAGCATACATAGGGTGTCTTGTAACTCATAAGACGGAACAAAGTTATTATAAGAACCAAAAAATTAGAAGAATCCCTCGGCAAGAGTGGAACATAGAGGAGAACGTTTTGCCACGCATTATTGGACAATCAATTTATAATGAAGCGCAGGAACAGGTAAAACGGGTATGGATGAATAATTTCAAAAAGGAAAACGACACCAAACTTGGATTGTTTGGTGGGAAAATAATCTGCGGCATTTGCGGGAGACATATGGTTCAAAACAGGTATAAGACTAAAAAGGGGCTGGGATTTGAGTATCATTGCCCAGGGCATGATGTAGCCCCTGGCATATGTAAAACTAAATTTATCAATGAAAAGTATGTTCTGAAAGCTGTAACAGTCCTCTTGGATAGATGGGTAAAGGCTGCAATGAAGGAAAAGAAGGATTATAAAAAAGGAGGATTTCTAACTAATCTAAAAAAGGAGGTTCAACAGAATCAGGCAATAGCAGATATTGGTTTACAGAGAATAGCTGTGAAGCAACAGCAGATATATGAAGATTATGTCGTGGGCCTATTGGACAAAAGAGAATATCTTCAAATGAAAAATCAGTATTCAGAACAAAGAGAAGGGTTGATAGAGGAAAAAAGAAGGTTGGACATGGAGTTAAATGATGCAGTTCGGAAGTGTTCTGTGAGAGATAAATGGCTTTCGAGTTTACTGGATAACATGGGAAATATTAGTATCAATGCTGAGATAGTTGATGAACTGATTGCGGAAATTAGAGTAGTAGATAAAAAATCTATGGAAGTTGTTTTTAAGTTTGAAGATATATTTAGCATAAACGTAGAAGATAAGGCGGTGTGATTATGATAAAAAAATATTTGTTTTTCTATGAGCGTCTTTCCAAAGAAGATGGGGACGATGAGAGCTGCAGTATCAAGAACCAACGAAGATTGCTATATCATTTCCAACAGGAGGATAGAGAATTTTCAGATTATGAGGTAGAGGAATTTATTGATGATGGGTACAGCGGAACAAATTTTGTTGAGGTAAGATAACGTAACCTTTTTTGCAGAGGGCGTTATCTTACCTCTTTTTGATGTATGTTAGATAGCATAACTCTTTACGTCGGCTCCTATCTGTCTGAAATAGGAGATACTTTCGGTA